>Ga0315282_10001043_pt1 | contig 53472 bp, 51 predicted proteins | sample YL17G07_20_MG_FD_203693 | JGI IMG/M metagenome (GOLD analysis project Ga0315282, IMG submission 203693) | Sediment microbial communities from Yellowstone Lake, YNP, Wyoming, USA - YL17G07_20 | ecosystem: Environmental > Aquatic > Freshwater > Lake > Sediment | place: USA: Wyoming | collected...
CAACGTGCAAAAGCACTTGATCGATCACTTGGAGATTGACCAACTGCTTTCAGTGGCAGGCGGTTCAATGGGCGGGATGCAAGCCTTAGAGTGGCTGACTGCTCATCCAGAACGGCTGAAGAGTGCGATCGTTATTGCAACGGCGGCAAAGCATTCACCACAACAGATTGCATTTCATGAAGTGGGACGGCAAGCAATCATGGCTGATCCTCACTGGAGAGACGGTTATTATTACGGTGGACACCCTCCGGCTAAGGGTCTCGCCGTCGCTCGTATGATTGGCCATATTACCTATATGAGCGAAATCTCGATGGCTGAGAAATTCAGGAGGCGCTCTGTAGAGGAGAAGCTGCATAAATTCAGCGTCGGCTCTGAGGTGGAGGATTACCTCTACAACAGAGGAAATCATTTTGTAAAAAGGTTCGATGCCAATTCCTATCTCTATATCACCAGGGCAATCGATTCTTTCGAGGCTTCGAAAGGGAAAAATCTTCATGAGGTATTTAAAGAGACAAAAGCCAAAGTCCTGGTTCTCGCATTCAAATCAGATTGGCTCTATCCGGCTTCCCAATCTAAAGAAATTGTAAAGGCATGCAAATGGGCAGGGATAGATACGACCTATTGTGAGATCGATTCCACCTATGGACACGATGCCTTTCTTCTAGAGGTGGATGAAGAGACACACCTCGTTAAGTACTTCTTACAAAAGGTAATGGTTGAAAACGGAGTGGCGGGTGAAAACAGGATAACAGAGTATGCAATCTAACCCTCCCTTAGACCACAAGGCTATTCTTGAATGGATTCATCAAGGCTCATCTGTTTTAGACCTTGGTTGCGGCGACGGAGAACTGTTGGATTTACTTGTTAAGGAAAGGCACGTGAAGGTTCAAGGTATCGAGATTGACGAGCAAGCCATCTATCAATGTGTAGCTAAAGGGTTAAGCGTATTTCATGAGGACATCGATCATGGTTTATCCGATTACGCAGATCGGTCGTTTGACTATGTGATACTCAATCAAAGTTTTCAGCAGGTGAAGAACCCTGATAGGGTACTGAAGGAGGCCTTGAGAGTTGGCACCCAAGTCATTGTTGGTTTCCCTAATTTTGCTCATTACCTCGCACGGCTGCAGATGTTTTTTAACGGTAAAGCGCCGATAACGGCCTCGTTGCCTTACGCATGGTACGACACGCCCAACCTCCATTTTTTAAGCGTTTCAGACTTCATTGAATATTGCTGCAAGAGAGGGATTAAGATAGAAGATTCGGTTTTCATCGGGCAAGATAGGGTCCTTAAGATACTTCCAAACCTATTTTCGCTAGTAGCACTATTCCTTATATCTCCATCCGAGAGCGGAGGATAGGTCGAATGGGTCAAGAGTTTAAAAATATACTTGAAGGGATCGGTAAAACGCCGCTGGTTAGGCTGAACAGGATAACAAGAGATTTTACGTCCGAAATATTTGTTAAGGCTGAATTCCTGAACCCCGGCGGCAGCGTGAAAGACAGAATAGGCCTTGCAATGATCGAGGCAGCAGAAAGGGAAGGTCTTTTGAAAACTGGAGGCACGATCGTCGAGGCGACCGCGGGAAATACCGGTGTCGGGCTTGCATTGGTTGCGGCCATTAAGAATTACCGCTGCATATTCGTGATGCCTGATAAGATGAGCCAGGACAAAATAAATCTGCTCAAATCATACGGGGCGGAGGTGATCATTACCCCCACCTCCGTTCCGCCGGATTCTCCGGAGAGCTACAATGGCGTTGCGGATAGACTTGCCAAAGAAATCCCAGGAGCCTATCGACCCAATCAATTTGCGAACCCAAACAACCCCCTTGCCCATTACCTGACCACCGGGCCGGAGATTTGGGAAGACTCCAAATGCCGGTTAAGAGGGTGAAATAAAAAAAATGGGAATCAAGAAAATTTTGACTCCCATTTTTTTCCATTATCTTTCTATAGAAAAATTCAGGCTACTTTCCCTTCACATGGCACTGGGTGCACATTGTTGGGCCGGCAGGTTTGTTGGCCTTCTTTAGCTCATCATGGCAGCCCTTGCAGGTTTTGTGAGAGGCGTCCTTCATCGAAGGCGTTTTTCCCTCCGCACTGGCCTTGTGACACTCCGTGCACTTTTTGCCAGAAGTTTCGCCCTGCTTCCAGGTATGGTGGCATTTCAGACAATCGATCTTCAGTGTTTCGCTGTGCTTTTTGTGGTTGAACGTCACTTTCCCATTCGGAACATCAAAGACGATTTCGTCTTTAGCAGCGAAAGCACCCGTCACCATCATACCGGAAAGCACAAAACCTGCAAGAACTAAAACGCTAATCAGCCTCTTCTTCATTTCTCTTGGTTCCTCCTTTTTTTGGGTTTTTAGATGATGTGAATGATTTTGGGAAGTAAAAACATCCTAAAACAATGTAAGTAGGTTTTCAATAGTTGAAAATTTTTTTATATCATGCTTGAAACGGTGATCATGGAATAGAGGAGATTTGGATTGGAGCACTATTCTCCGGACTATTTCTAACCAGGGTCAAGGGAGGCCGGGTCCTCTCAAATGATGCAGATCCACGGCTGTGGATTAGCTACGACTTCACCCACCCGAGCAGCAGCCTCCATACCTGCTCTCTTTAATTCGGAGACGAGCCGGTCCGCCTGAGCAGAAGGAACCGAAAGCAGAAGTCCTCCGGAAGTCTGAGGATCGAAGAGTAGTTCTTCTTCCTCCCTCGAAAGCTCTCTGATTTTCTTGAAGAACCCTTCAGCCAACTTCTTGTTGGCCTTGTTGCTTCCTGTTGTCTCGCCTCTACGATACATATCAAGCGCATTGGGGTAGAAAGGAAGCTTGTTATACAAAAGATTGATCTGGACTTTGCTTCCTTTTGCCATCTCCACGGAATGGCCAACGATACCAAAGCCCGTTATGTCGGTGCATGCATGGACATCAAAATTCAAGGCAATTTCTATCGCTTTCTTATTAAGTGAAGCTACTTCGGGGAGAATCACTTCCAAATCACGCAAGTTTAGCTTCTTGGAACGGCAGGCATTAAACAGAACGCCTGTACCAAGGGGTTTGGTCAGGACCAAAGCATCCCCTTCTTTGGCCCCGCAATTGGTCAGGATGCGGTCTGGGTTGATCGCTCCTGTTACCGCGAGGCCATACTTCGGTTCATTGTCATCTACCGAGTGTCCGCCTGCGATAGTAGCACCTGCCTCAGAGACCTTATCGCATCCGCCGCGTAGTATTTCTTTTAGTAAACTCGGATCGAGTTTTTTAGTCGGGAACATGACAAGATTCAGGGCTGTTAGAGGTTTACCTCCCATGGCATATACATCCGACAGGGCATTGGCAGCCGCTATCTGTCCAAACCAATAGGGGTCGTCAACCGGTGGCGTAATAAAGTCCACTGTGCTGATAAAGGCAATATTATCTGACAGGCGATAAACTGCCGCGTCATCACAGGTCTCAAATCCCACCAGGAGGTTGGGATCCTGTGCTGGATGCAGTGCCTTGAGTGCGTCCGACAGATCTGTCGGACCAATCTTCGCTGCTCAACCGCAGGTGCGGGAGAGTCCCGTTAGGGTCTTCTTTTTTCTGAAGAAAGACATGCTGCACCTCCCAATCCGTGGGTTACAGAAACGTTTTCCTCGGGACTTTCAGATCCAGACCACCCATGCGTCCTGGATGTTCTTCATGAGCCAGTCCCCTCCGGCCAACTCTACCCAGTCGTACTTGTTACCGCCCGTAGCTCCAAAATAATCGGCACAGGGCGGACAAACTCCAAACCACCCACCCTTATCCTTAATTTTTTCATAATTTCAAGGGCGTTTCCAAATTTCTTGTAAATCGGAGACTCTATCCTCTCCGCCCTTTTCGCATGGACGAGATCAGCGCCTTCAAGCGTCATCCAGACAAGCACCTTTCCCCATCCCTTATCGGCGACCGTTTGAGCCAAGAGAAGGCCCAATATGGCTCTGTTCGCGTCATTGCCACCATGAGTGATAACAATAACATATTTTCCCTTCTTGTCATCTTGCGCAAATGATTGGCTTCCCATCATTGAGCCGAGGCCTGCGATTCCAAGGCCTGCCCCCAGTACTTTGAGAAAATCACGTTTGTTCGTTCCTTCGCCGTCTTCCATGATCCTCTTTTCATCTTTCTCCTTCATTTTTGCTTCCTCCTTTCGAAAGTCCCGTTTTTGCCACAACTCAGAATTAGAAAAGATAAATCCTAATATGTCAAATTGGAATTTCCGATAAGGGTTTCTTCAATTATCAAGAATTCTTATAATGCTTCAATAGTCTCTCTGAGGCAATGTCAAACCGACCGTAGGATTTGCAGTTCTTTCGCTTTAATCTTAGAATAATTTCTAATCAACTTATCTCCCCGGGATACCGATGGAAGAGCAATTCTATATCCAATGGCATATCACCAACCTTTGCAATCTTCGTTGCCAGCACTGCTATCAAGATGATTTCTCAAAGAGGAACGATCTGGATTGGGCAGGGCTTGAGAAGGTGTGCGACAATCTCCTCAATACAATAAGGGAGTGGGGCAAAACAGCTTGTATTCATCTCACAGGCGGGGAACCCTTATTAAAGCCCGACCTACTTCCCCTCCTTACTCATTTGGACCGGCGTTCAATGGTTGAAGAGTTGGGAATCATCACCAATGGTCTGACCATCGATCAAGAAATGATGAGAAGGTTGTCCGGGTTTTCAAAGTTGAAGAAGATGAAAATCTCTCTGGACGGAGGGGATGCAGAGACGAATGATTCTATTCGTCAAAAGGGGGCTTTCGATAAGGTGATGCAAAATCTTCCCCTGATCAAAGAGGGGGGATTTGAAATTCTTTTCATGCTCACCGTCATGAAAAGGAATTTCAGGAGCCTCCCCTTCCTCTTCGAACTCTGCCGGGACATAGACATCGATGGATTGATTATCGAACGATTCATTCCCCTGGGCAGAAGTAGAAAGATTATGGATGAGGTACTTAGCAAGGAAGAATGGAAGGAAATGGTAGGGATGCTTGCAGATTTTATCTCAGCCGAAGAAGAGAATTCCTTTCTTCCTTATCAAGCCTTTCAGATCAGTTTTAGCGGAGGAGAGCCTGAACTCTTGGGGGCTCCCTGTGTCATAGGGGTGGACGGTCTCTGCGTCATGCCCGAGGGGAATGTTTTTCCCTGTCGAAGATTTCCCGTTTCCATAGGGAATCTTTTGGAAACTCCATTAAAGCAGATATGGGAAGAATCAGACATATTGAAGAAGTTGAGGAGAAGAGATAACCTTAAGGGAAAGTGTGGAAGATGTGGGATGAAAGGCTGCCGCGGCTGCCGAAGTTTAGCCCTCGCTTTGACAGGTGATTATTTCGAAGAAGATCCTCATTGTTGGTATCATGGCGTATAGGACAGTCTGCTGCAAAAGTCAAAAATTGATCTAATAGATGGAAATATGCACAAGAAAAGGCAGAGCCATTGTAGACCCTGCCTTTGATCTTTGACCGGGAAGTACAAAAAGGGGACCTGAAATTCCCGAAATGTTAAAGCTTTCACTTCTTTTCAGATTCGTCTTCTTTCTTCTCCTCTCGTGGGCCAATTGTCAATTGATAGGCGATGTACGTTGAAAAGCGATTCTGGCCATGAATGTCCCGGCCCATTGAGAACAGAAGATGGTGCTTATCGGTAAGATTGACGATTGTTCCTAGGTTAAACCCCGTTCGGCCACCTTCTTCTCTTGCGGTGGGTGTATTGTAGAACACTTCTGCCCCAAGCGTTATGGTCTTGGAAAGCTCGCGCTGTACTTGCCATCCAAAGAACCAATAGTCTTTGTTTTCGGAGCCCGGATTAATCCAGTAGCCACCACCCCCATAGCTTTGCCACGGACCCCAACTCTTTTGGAACCAGATCGGAAGGAATGTCCTCAGGTGCCCGCTCCCCAACCCACGCGAGCTACTGCCTGTTGGCAAGTCAAATATCAGAAAGGCCCCCACCATGGGGCGCCAGTCGGTCTCCTGAATGAAACGATACTTCGCTCCAAGTTCCAAGTCCCCGAATCCGTAATGTGATGAACCGTCATTTGGACTTACATAGGCAAGCGGAGCAATCAGATGAAGTTGTAAATCGTGCCAAGCACCGAAGTTGACCTCAAAGTGCGGAGCCGTACCCGACCATCCATCCTTGTCCTTCGCGTGTTGCGAGGCTAAGTAGAGTTCCCAATGGCGGTACTCGACAGGCTCGGGGTCGTCTGTCACGAAGGGTGGACCCGCCCAAGCGACAATTAGTCCAAGGATTAACGGGAACAGCCCCGCCACAATCGCTGCGAGCAACCTAAGGATCATTTTGACAAACAGATTACGTTTCGCTATGCGGATCTTGCGATCAATTCCGAAAAGCAACTTGCCATGCATCTCTCATTCCATTCTTTCTCATACACGGATGGCAAAAAGAGCTTTTACGTGCTACTATACCACAGATTCCAGACGTATTATTTCAATTTTCGTGTTTTGTTCATCTCTTCTCCATTTACCATAATTAAAGTATGATGGGATTCATTACAACCTCGTAATCCTTTTTGCCTCCCCGACAGAGAAAAAAGCATATCTCACATCCTTCAAAATTTTTTTGATCGGCCCTCTCAGCGTGGCTTAATTGCCACAAAATACAGTATTTCCGCTCATAAAATACAGTATTTACCCCATTCACTTTTCCGGCCATTCCCAATAGCTTGGAAGAACAATCACACTCTTAGTCCAAACGCTTAATCCAAACAGCAGGGATCATCAAAAAAGGGAGAAAAGAGGAGGTGGAGTTATGAAGAGAATAGTTTTAGTTTTCTTATCTATTTTATTCGTCCCAGCTTTAGTCCTCTTCACTCACCATAGTGTCAAGGGGGATTCGGAGTATGTCGGTTCCGAAGCCTGCAAAGACTGCCATGAGGCCTATTACAACAAATTTATGAAATCAATCCATGGCAAAAAGGCGATACCGGGGGCACCTGTTAATCGGGATGGGTGCGAATCATGCCATGGCCCCGGTGCCCAGCACGTTGAAAAGGGCGGAGGAAGAGGCGTAGCCATTTTTGTCTTCGACAGAAAAACGGACCCAAAGGATAGGGATTCGAAGTGCCTCACCTGCCATGAAGATTCGAATGTCTTAGCATTCTGGAATATGAACAGGCACAAGTTTGCGGGCAATTCCTGCGACAACTGCCACTCGATCCATTCGGCCATAGAGAAAAAGGATCTACTAAAGGCCCCGGAGCCTGCTCTCTGCTTCACCTGTCATAAGAACATCAGGGCTCAGGTGAATAAGCAATCCCATCATCCATTAAATGAGGAATTTGTCGGCCGCCAGGCATTGAAATGCTCAAGCTGCCACAATGTCATGGGAGGTTTTGGCACTGAGCCGGTCAATAGTTTCAGTAGTTCAGGAAGGTCTGGTACGGATAAGATGTTAAGAGCGGATTCGGTCAACGAGCTCTGTTACAAATGCCATGCCGAAAAAAGAGGGCCTTTCATGTGGGAGCATCCTCCTGTGTCGGAGAACTGCCTCGCCTGCCATGAAGCCCACGGGAGTAACCACACCAAGCTTCTTGTCAGAAAGGTGCCCCTCCTTTGCCAAGGCTGCCATAATACGGGCCAACATCCCACCACTCCATACACCAACCTTCATTCCTTTCAGGGGAGTGCCACGTCGGGGAAGAACAGGTTCTTTGGGCGTTCGTGTGTAAATTGCCATACAAATATTCACGGGAGCAACGGTCCGGGTGAAAGAGGGGAAACTTTCATACGATAGGGGGTGAGACAATGAAATGGAAGATGGCAACACTTTCGATGATTGTAATGCTCGTACCATTTTCTTATGCTTTCTCGGAAGAGGTCACTGTGGAGGGCGAAGTTGGAGCCGAAGGGGTATATACCGGGGTGAGAGCAGATGAAGGAGGTAAGGCAAAATTTACTGAGTATAGAGACCTCAGGCAAGGCTTCAGCGTATTCGGAAAAATCGGTCTGGAGATAGATTCAGACAAGTATTTTCTGAAATTCAGAGCGAGCGACATGGGATACGATACGCAGTCTTATGAGATCGAGGACGGCATGTGGGGAAAATTCAAGTTTGACCTATTTTACGATGAAATTCCCCATAACTTGACCTTTGACGCCAGGACCTTTTTTCAAGGCGCGGGTTCACACGATCTGACAGGGAGGCCCTCTACAAATTTCAACACATGGAATACCTTCGACTATTCGATCGATAGAAAGCAGTACGGAGGCGGTTTCAAGGTCCTTATGCTAAAACCCTTCTATTTTGATGTCTCATTCCAGAGGGAGAACAGGGATGGGATCAAACCAGCAGGCAGTGCGCTGGGAAGTAACCCAGGTACCTTCGATGTCGAGCTCCCCGAGCCGATTCACTATGCCACGAGCAACCTAAAGGTCGAAGGAGGGTATGCCAAAAAACCTTTCTTCTTATCTTTCGGCTTCATTTACAGTGACTTCAATGACGGACAGGATAAGTTGAATTTCACCCATCCTGTCACTCCATTTCCCACAGATACCCTTACCCTTCCTCCCGATAACAGGTACTATAAGGGGTTCTTCAAAGGTGCCGTCAAGCTTCCCTTCAGCAGCAAGTTTAACGTGAATGTCGGATATTCGAGTGCGAGATCGGATACAACGCTCTTAAATCAGTTTATTACGAACGGGACGATTAACCCAGTCATCCTGAGCAAACTTGACTTTAATGGTAGGGTTGATACCCAAAACTACTCCTTCGCTCTAACGTCTAACCCCGTTCGTTTCATCGATACCAAAATATTTTACAGCTACTATAAGAAAGACAACAAAAACGACGTGATATTCCAAAATGAGCCAACCCTGGGGGCAATTGAGTTCAACAAGCCTTTTGAATACAAAAAGCAAGAAGTTGGGGTCGATCTCGGCGTGAAGCTTCCTGCAAGTCTGTATCTGAGCGGCGGTTTTAGATTTGTCGATACAAAGAGAAAGGTGAAAGGGATAGAGTTGTTTGAGGCGGTAGAAGGCGCGGAAGCAGCAGCAGAGGTCGCTTTACCCGATAACAAAGATAACATCTGGTCAGTGGACTTGAAGTGGAGCGGGTTAGATTTTCTCTCAGCCAAGGCAGGGTACGAGAGATTCAATAGAAGTGCAGATTTCCCGGTCCCTACGCCGTCTAACAGGAGATTCGCTTATGCGGGTCAGGGTAGAGATACCTACAAAGCATCCGTCGATCTCTTCCCGATAGAGAACTTCAATTTCAGTTTCGGGTACCAGCACAAGAATACGGATTATAAAGAAATTCTTGGGCTTCGATCCGACAGGAGGGATGAATTCGAGATCAGCACGGACTACGCCATAGGAAAAATCGCAAAATTGTATGGATTCATTGATTATGAGAGCATCAGATTTAATCAAGTCGGACAGAGAACTGAAGCTATCGCCACCCCTGGAAATTGGGATGCAAAACAGAAGGATAGATCGTGGGGGTATGGGATAGGAACAGAGATTTATGTCATTCCCAAGAAACTGAGTCTGATTTTTCAACATGATTATTTGAAGTCAAACGGAAATGTCGACCTTACCCTTGATCCGGTGCTTTTCGCCGCCTCTGGAATCGCCGGAGCCAACAATGACATCATCGATATCATGAATTGGGACGACTACACTAAATATAGCGTCAAAATAAAGGCCGTCTATAATTTCACGAAGTCCCTGACCGCTTTGATCGGGTATGCTTATGAAAGGTATAATTTTAAGGATGCCCAGCTCGATGGGTACAATTTCACTCCTACAGGGGGTACTACGAATACCGGCTTTCTTACGGGGGCCTATAAGGATCAATCGTACAAGGCAAATTTGATATTCGGAGGTATGACCTACAAGTTTTAACTCAGTTCTTTTCTTCTTTCTCCGCCCTCTTTTCTGGGCGTTTAAACAATATGAGGTCGGTCACGACCTCATATTGTTCTTTTGTTTTCTCAACGGAGAAAAAACCATTCCTCACATCCTTCAGAACCTTCTCCATGGGCCTCTCTAAAGGGTCTCTGTATCCTCCTCCCCCACCTGCAGCCTCGTGAAAGACCCATAGTTCGAAAGCATGTTTAAAAACATTGTCTAAGCGTGTGATTTATGCTAACATTTCAGACTAAATTCCAAAGGAGGTTAACCTTTTATGGATGTGCGAAAGATTCTGAAAAAGATTGAAAAAACCAAGGCCCCCGAGGTGAACAAAGTGGCTGTGGCCTACTCTGGAGGTTTGGATTCTTCTCTCGCCATCGAGCTGCTCAGAAGAAAATATAAAGCGAAAAAGATCCTTCCGATCACGATTGATATCGGCCAGGGAGAAGACGAGGTCCTTGAGAGCAGGAGGAAGGCCAAGACTCTCAAAATCAAGCCTCTCTTTTTCGATCTTCGAAGAGAATTTACGGAGGTCTGGATTGCGCGAGCCATTCAGGCCAACTCGGATTATCTCGGTTATCCTGTTTCCACCTCCATGACCAGACAGATCGTGGCGCGTAAGGCGGCGGAGGTTGCCCGCGCAGAGGGATGTGATGCCATCCTTGAGGGATCCAGCGGAAAGGGCAATGATCAATATCGCATGCACAATGTCTTCAAGATGTTTGCCCCCGGACTGAAAATCCTCGTGCCGGTCCGGGATTTTGATTTGACCCGACTGGAAGAAGAGGCATTGTGCCGGGCCTGGGGCGTCCCGGTGACGGAAATGATCACCGGAGGGGATGATAAGACGATGTGGTGTCGATCCATCGCCAGTGGTGCCATCGATCTGAACCAGCCCCTTCCGGATAACATCTGGATGTGGTATCGCCCCATTGAAAGGTCGCCTGATAAACCTTCTTTTATCAGCTTGGAGTTCGAAAAGGGGATTCCCACCAAATTGAACGGTAAACGGAAGCCCCTTGGAGAAATCATCCCGTTCCTGAACGTCATGGGTGGGATGCATTCCATTGGCAAGATTGACATGTTTGAGGATGGCATCATGGATCTGAAGAGCCGGGAGATCTATGAGGCCCCTGGCGCGACGATCCTCCTTAAACTCCATCAGGACTTGGAACAGTTCTGCCTCACCAAGGACGAGGTCCAGTTCAAGAAAGGAATCGATCAGAAATGGGCTTATCTGATCTACCATGGAATGGCCTACCATCCCTTGCGGTACGATCTGGATGCCTTCATCGAGACATCTCAGAAGGTGGTCAACGGGAAATATAAGGTCAAACTCTTCAAGGGGAGCATTGAGATCGTCAATCGGGAATCGAAGACGAGTCTCTTCTCCCCTGAGATCCGCTCCATTAAAACCACTGGTTTTGATCAGAGACGCTGCGCGGATGCGGCCTTCGTTCGCGGGCTTCCCTTTGAAATCTTGGCCAAGAGAAAGACGAAATAGAATGTTAAGCACCAAATTCCAAGCACCAATTGACAAATAATTTCCAATCATGCAAATCCCAATTTTCTAAATTGGCTTCGTCATTGGAAATTGGAGATTGGAGTTTATTTGGGATTTGGAAATTGTAATTTGGAATTTGAAAAGGTTCGGGAATATCAAAAACTATCTTTCTAATTTTGATGGATTAGGGGATCGGAGATGAAGATTGAAAAGTTATGGGGTGGGCGGTTTGAAGAACTTCCCTCTCGGGAGATGGTCGATTTTCTTTCGGGGAGGGATGTCAAGGGGATTCCCCCCTGCGATGAACGTCTGATTCCCTACGATCTCTGGGGAAATCGAGCCCACGTCCTCATGCTTTGTCGGCAGGCCATCCTCTCGAAACAAGATGGAAAGAAGATCCTCAGGGGGTTAAGGGAAATAGAGACACTTCATCAGAAAGGAAAGTTTAGGTTGGATCCTTCGAAAGAGGATGTGCACTCCAATATCGAAAGTTATCTCATTGGGCGGGTGGGAATTGAATCCGGAGGGAAAGTCCATACCGGTAGAAGTCGGAATGACCAGATTGTCCTCGACATGCGTCTTTACCTTCGGGACCAGGCTTTGGAATTCGTCGAAGGATTGATTTTTCTAATGGAAACTCTTCTCCAGAAGGCCGAAGAACACCGTTCGACCGTCATGCCTGGCTATACCCATCACCAGCATGCGGTCGCGACCACTTTTGGCCATCTCCTCCTCTCCTTTGGAGAAGCCTTCGAGCGAGATGTTCAGAGATTTAGGCATTGGTTTGATCTCTTCAACAAAAACCCTTTGGGCGCAGCCGCTGGGTACGGCACTTCCTTCAATCTGGATCGGCAGCTGACTTCCAGGTTACTCGGATTTGATGGGCCTACAGAGAATGTGACCGATTCCATCACCCAGCGATGGGAGCCTGAGGCAGAGCTGGCCTATGATGTCGCCGTGATGTTGGATCATCTCTCTACCGTGGCCCAAACCCTGATCCTTCTATCCACCCATGAATTTAACATGGTCCGGCTGAACGATCGACATTGCTCGGGCAGTTCGATTATGCCGCAGAAGCGAAACCCCTGCTCCTTAGAGGTGATCAAGGCAAAGACATCTTTTGCCCATGGAATGGTCGTCAGCCTCCTCTCCGTGGGCAAGGGCCTCTTCATGGGATTTAACCGGGACACGCAGTGGACAAAATATTGGATCATGGACTTAGTGGACGAGTCGAAACCCGCCCTCTCTGTAATGACCGATGTCATTCGACTCCTCCAAGTCAACAGGGCTCAGATGCTTAAGCAGGCTCAGGAGGAGTTTCTTGGAGCTACCCCCTTGATGGAGTGGCTGGTCCGTCACGGCCCCCTTCCAATGCGGAAGGCTAAAATGGTGATGGAGAGAGCGGTGAAATATTCGGAGAAAGAAGGGAAGGGGATGGTTTCCTATCAGAGCTTAAAGAGAGCTCTTACGGAGATGAAGATCAATCTTCCGGTCACAGAACGAGATGTCGAAAGAAACCAGAGACCGGAGAGAATACTGGCTCAGACCTCATCCGCCGGGACACCCTCAGAGAGAAGGATAAAAGAAAATATCGCGTCGCTTCAAAAAAAGGTTCGGGCCAACAGGGATTGGCTCATCCGTAAGCGAAAAGGAACCGAAAAAGCAAAAGCATTGCTTTCTAAAATGGAGAAATAGCTGGGGCGGTGACCCATCAGACTGCGCCAGGTCTTGTTCAGGGTCAACCCTGAGCCCTTTGACAGTGCTCAGGTCCCAGCCCTCTAAATTGGGTGGTCGAAGGGTTGAGTATCCATCCATGGAATATGGAAGGGTGACAGATAGAGAAATAGAAACGATTAGGAAGATAGTAGCCCCTGAAAGGCTGTCCGCTGGTGAGTCCATCCTTGACCTCCACAGCAAAGACGAATCTTTTCATCCGAGGCGAAGGCCCGACGTGGTGGTTTGGCCTCTCAGGGCAGAAGAGATCAGTCAGATCCTCAAGCTGGCCGCTGAGAAGCGAATTCCTGTTACGCCATGGGGTGCCGGGACAAGTTTAGAGGGGAATCCCATACCGGTGGAGGGAGGGATCGTTTTAGATCTTCAACAGATGAACCATATCCTGGAGTTAAAAACCGAGGATCTTCAGGTCAGTGTCGAAGCAGGGGTAATCTATAAGGAGTTAAATCAATATCTCTCCCGATTCGGCCTCTTCTTTCCGCCAGACCCTGGAGCCTCGGCAACGATCGGTGGAATGGTGGGTAACAACGCCAGCGGGGTCAGGACGGTTAAGTATGGGGCTACGAAGGACCTCGTCCTCTGCATGGTTGTTGTCCTTCCTTCTGGAGAAGTCATCCGGGTTGGAACGAATGCGATGAAAAGCTCATCAGGCTATGATCTTTGCCGTCTCTTTGTCGGCTCAGAAGGAACTCTGGGTGTGATCACAGAGGTTACCCTTCGTCTGACCGGTCTCCCAGCAGAGTTTATGGCTGCCGTAGCACAATTCGGTTCCATTCGCGAAGCCACCGATACCGTTTCCCAGATCATGCGTTCCGGATTGTCTCCTGCTGCGCTCGAATTCCTGGATGCCCCGACTGTTCAGGTCGTTAACCAAGCTAAGAAACTTTCCCTGGAAGAAAGGCCAACCCTTTTCATTGAATTTCATGGGTCAAGCGCTGCCGGCTTGAAAGAAGAGTTGGAGATGGTGAAGGAGATTTGTGGTGAGAATCGACCTCTTCGGTTCGATTCGGGGATTGGAAGGGAAGAGCGAAACCGCCTCTGGGAGGCGCGGTATGGAGTTCGCGAATCCATCAAAGTGAACAATCCTATTTTTCATCCTCTCGTGATCGATACCGCTGTCCCTATCTCAAAGTATTCGGATATGGTAGAATGGGGGCAGAAGATCGTCGAGAAAAAAGGATTAAAAGGATATGCCTTTGGCCATGCGGGGAGCGGCAATCTTCATATGGAGATTTTGGGGATTCCTGAAGAAAAGGCCCAATGGCAAAAGGTTCGAGAGGCAGAAGAGGAAATTGTTCTTTTCGCACTCGGATGTGGTGGAACCGCCACCGGAGAACATGGCATTGGGATTGGAAAGAGAAAGTTTATGAAGAAAGAGCATGGAGAAAGCCTTCTCTTAATGAAGCAGATTAAAAAGCTTTTGGATCCCGACGGGATCATGAATCCTGGCAAAATTTTTGATTAGCAGAGCCCATCGGGCATGGAGCATAGCGAGAAGAAGTACCGAATTCCACGTCATCGGCCGTTTTCCGTGAGCGGGCACGGGACACGGACACGACACTTGTCATTTGTAATTTTGAATGCTATGCTGTTTGCGCTATGCGATTTATTATTTCTGAGGTAAAAGGAGGAGGGACTCATGGGTAAAGTAGAGGGCATCATCAAATCTGAGATCGTACGGTTGGCAAAAAAGGAAATGAGGAGGGTTTCCGTCCCCTTAGGCCGGGATGTCCGGTCCTTGAAAAGTACGGTTTCACAACTTCGCAGGACAGTCTTAGCGCTCCAGCGAATCACAACCAGCCAGCAAAAAGAGTTGGAAAAAGGAAAGATGGTGTTGGAGGCGCCTCCGGAAGAAGTGAAGGATTCGCGTTTCTCACCGCGTTTGATCCGGAGTCTTCGCAAGCACTTAGGCATTACGCAGAAAGAGCTGGCTATTCTCACAGGCGTCACAGTCGGGGCTGCGCATCTGTGGGAGAGCGGACAGTTCAAGCCGAGTATGAAAAAGAAGGCGGTGATGGTGGCGCTTCGAAAGCTCGGTCGCCGTGAGGTAAGAAAGCTGCTTGAGGGGAAAGGGACTCAAAAGGCGGAAAAGAAGGTTACTCCGCGCAGGAGGAAACGCACAAAAAGGAACCGCAGGAAATAATATCCTAACCCTCGATGATTCAGCTCAATTTTTTACTTCTCGTTTTTCTCGCCGTTTATTTATTGCGGTCCGGGGTCCAGATTTATCTTAACTGGCTCAACATTTCCTACCTCCGCCAACACGGGACAACTGTTCCAGAAATTTTTCGGGATATGATCGACCCCGAGAAACTCAAAAAAATTTCTGCTTACACCGTGGAATCCGAGAATTTCGGCATGGGTGCCACTCTGGCCAATCAAGGGCTTTTTCTGGCCATTTTACTATCTGGATTTTTGCCATGGCTGGTGAGGACCGTCAGCCTGCGGGCATATGGACCGATTGTGAGCGGTTTGATTTTCTTCGCTGTTCTCTCGATGTTCACAAACCTGCTTCGTATCCCTTTCAATCTTTATGAGACGTTTGTGATCGAAGAGCGTTATGGGTTTAATGTGATGACCTTCAAGGTGTGGATTTCGGACTTTTTGAAAAGCCTCCTCGTCGCAACCATTCTCGGCGGTCTTCTTCTCGGCCTTCTCTTAGCCTTGGTGGTTCATGGAGGAGATGCCTGGTGGGTATGGGCATGGATGCTGGTCGGTGGGTTTGAATTAGTTATGCTATGGCTCTATCCAGTAGTCATTCTCCCTTTATTCAACAAATTCGATCCTATTGAAAATAAGGGGCTGGAAGAGCGTATCAGAACATTGATGGAAAAAGTCGGACTCCGGGCCAAAGGGATCTTCAAGATGGATGCGAGTAAACGAAGCAAGCATACGAACGCTTTTTTCATTGGCCTCGGCCGGACTAAGAGAATTGTCCTGTTCGATACTCTCCTGGCCTCTCACACCGAAGAAGAGATTTTATCTGTCCTGGCCCACGAGGCAGGACATTGGAAGAAAAGGCATGTCCTCCGGATGCTCGTTCCTTTGGAGATATTGTCCCTTGTCTCTTTTTATGTGGTGGCCAAATTTTTGAATTGGCCATTGCTTCACCAAACATTTGGTTTTCAAGAACCCATTGTCTACGTCGGACTATTCCTTATCGGAACCTTCATCAGCCTGATTGGCTATTTTGCCCAGCCACTGGAGTCGGCCATCTCAAGGAGATTTGAACGCGAAGCGGATGATTTTGCATTGGAGCTCATGAGGAAGGCAGAGCCCATGCGCCTTGCACTGAAGCGGCTGGCCGCAGATAACCTGGCCAATCTGAGCCCTCATCCTCTTTATGCATGGTTCTACTATTCTCATCCTCCTCTGGCCGAGCGGATTGAAAGACTCACCCGCACCCACCCTTCCCTCACGGAGACTGTGTCGTAATCTCAGTGAGGGACAGGTGACAAGCTTCGGAAGCTTTAGAATTGCGGATTCTTGCAAGGTATAGTCAATCATTCTTGTTGTTGGAAATGATGTTCTCATGGAGCATATACGTATGAATTTAGACGATAAAGGTTCCGCTCTGAAGCTTCCTCAGCCAGTCGCCTGCCCCCTAACAATCTTGTATTCTTTAACAGGAAGGATTCATCTTTTTCCGTAGTCACTATTGCGACACAGGCTCTGAAAAAAGTTTACTATTCGATCCATTCGGTGGTATTAGTTTCATTCGAAATTTCAACATAGGAGAACAAAATGGATACCAAGATTTTTGAAAAGATGGATGGACCAGAGCTTAAGAATTATATCCAATTTCTACTCTGGCATTACCGGCTGATGGATGCCTTCTGGTTCCTTTATGTAGCGGAGAAGTTCGATCAACCGGTAGCAGAAAGGCTCAATGAGCGGGTGTGGGGCCGTGTCGGCGGGATGGCTGCAAAGGACCTTATCAATCGCTTTGGAATAAAGGAGAGAGGTCTCAAGGGGTTTGTCAAAGCCCTGAGATATTTTCCCTGGGCTATCCTGATAGGCTATCAGATCGAGGAGAAGAAAGACGAAGTCATCATCACGGTTCCTAATTGTGCAACCCAAGAAGCCCGTCTCAAAAGGGGCTTAGGCGAGTTTGTGTGTAAAGAGATGCACCGAGGTGAGTTTGCAAGCTTTGCCCAAGAGATCGATGAGCATATCCAAATTGAGTGTCTCTTTGCTCCCCCCGATCCTCATCCAAAAGATATGTTTTGCAAGTGGAGGTTCACGCTAAAGGGCTAAAGCCATTCCTTACTATTTTTCGTCTTCAGCCCACCAGCGGATATGATTTATCTCCGGATCTGACCTCAAAATCCTGTCCAGTGCAACCGCAACCTTCTCAACATCATTGGTGGTGTCAATCTTTTTGAAAAGACCCTTTCGGATCGTCGGCTTGGAGGGCTCGATAAAAACCAGGTAGCCGTCCGGATATTCCTGATAGTGGCCACAGCCAACCCAAAGAGAAAAAGGTTCATGGTGTATAGGCACTACCCAACCCCAGTCCTCGGGATATATCTCTTCTGTTTCTGTTTCTTCTTCCTTCAATTTCCGATACAGATATTCAGCTAGTCTCTTCCCCCATAAGTCGGGGTTCACCTTCTCTTCTTCTGGCGGATAAGCCGGGAATTTCGCTGAGCGAAATTCAACGTGTGTGCGCATTTCTGCCTTCTCACGGAACGCTAAGGTCACCGGGGGCCCGATTTCCGGCCGATTCGGTGTGCCGACTCGTTATGCTCGCTTTTATTCTTGAGTTCCTCGTATCTGAAACAACCTACGACATGATCGTTTACCATGCCCACGGCTTCCATGAATGCGTAACAAATTGTCGCCCCGACAAACTTGAATCCCCTTTTCTGCAAGTCTTTACTCATGGTATCAGACTCTGGAGTGCTGGAGGGAATATCCGTTATCTTTTTCCATGAATTCCGGATTGGTTTTCCGTTAACGAATTGCCAGATGTAATGGTCGAAACTTCCAAATTCTTTCTGTATTTGCAGAAACGCCCTGGTGTTAGTGATCGTCGCGGTGATCTTAAGCCTGTTTCTTATGATTTCAGGATTAAGGAGTAATCGTGAAACATCCTTCTCAGTGTATTGGGAGATTTTCCGGGCGTCAAAATTGTGAAAAGCCTTTCTGTAACCTTCCCGCTTCTTAAGAATAGTAGACCAACTCAATCCCGCCTGCGCACCTTCCAAAATAAGAAACTCGAATAGGCTTCTGTCGTCGTGAATCGGTACGCCCCATTCATTATCATGATAGGACTGCTCGAGCTCGCCCCCATTGGCCCATTCACAACGTTTCATATGTCACCTTCACTTGATCAAACTGATGCCCAACACCAAGGCTCACCGGGACCTGGATTTACCGACGATCCGGCGGCGCGGGGTGTTTGAGTTGTTTATTGCTTTCCTAGCACTTATCTTCTTTTCGTAACAGAAGAACTCCCCTTTTCTGAAGAGAACTATTCCGGCTCTTCTGTAGCCACGGTTTTCATACAAGGCGAACGCTGCAGGATTGCGTGTGAAGGCATCAAGACGGATGCAGTCGTAGTTTTCGGTGGCGGCCTTCTCCTCGGCGAAGTCCATAAGGTAAGATGCCAGCTTACGACGCTGATAGTCCGGATGGATGGTTAATCGGTGGACCACGAGCACTCGCCCGCAATACTTCCAACCGACACCGGTATACTCCGGTGACTGGACTTCATTGATGACGATCAAACCAGCCACTTGCCCCTCGACCCCAATCAAGTACATCTGTTGGTTTTCGATGTCGGCATTCAAGATGGCCTTGCTCGGATAGATATCGTCCCACTGAGGAACACCCTGATTATCCATGTGACGGATAGCCTCTTGTACGAGGCCATGTACGAAATCCAATTCTTCTATGCGCGCAAGTCTGATCGTAGTCATTTCATTGGGTTTAACGCTCCGGTTGAGCGGCTTGGCTCAGCAACAACAGGGCCAAGTTCTCTCCAACCGGTGGTTAGCCACTTGAACTATGATTTTTTAAAACGTCCTGCTTATTCGTCCCCGGTTATCTTCCGGTTTCGATACACATCGTAATCCGGCACAAGACGATTATAATCGCCATCCATCAAGGGAGAGGAGATCATAAAATCTGCAGAAGCGCGATTGCAGGCAATGGGGATGTTCCAAACGACCGCCATGCGCAAGAGCGCCTTGACATCTGGATCATGGGGCTGCGGTTCGAGCGGATCCCAGAAAAAGATGAGAAAATCGATTTCACCATCGGCTATCTTGGCACCGATTTGCTGATCCCCGCCCAGTGGTCCACTCTGAAGTTTGGTGACTTTAAAGCCGAGCTCTTGTTGCAAAATCACGCCGGTTGTACCTGTTGCATATATCTTGTGGTGAGCCAAGAGCACTCGATTGAATTTTGCCCATTCAACCAGATCACGCTTCTTATTGTCGTGCGCAACAAGAGCAATCTTCTTATCATGCTCCATGGCGATTTTTTTATGAGTCATAGATATTTATCCCCTTTCCTCGCAATATAGTGCGCATAATCCATGGATTTCAATCTGGGTAACGACTGAAATCAGAGGTGGCTATCAGTCATCCGCTGCAATGGTTTGTTATGCCTTCTTTACTTATACCCTTTTTTTCTGTCATACACGTCTATTGCAAATTTACAAAAATCCCTCCATTCACTAAAATCATACCACCATATGAAATGCAAATCCTCAATGCCTGCTTCCTTCAATTCTTTAGATAGCCTTGAGAGCATTTTGAATAGAAGGCTCTTTTTTGGCGAATCTGCATATTCCCAGTCTTTAAGCATTTCTATGGGGGCATCGGATGCGCCTATACGATAGACGGGATGGCCTAAGTCTGCATTATGGAAACCAGCACCACTTCCGCTTTCAATTAAGCTTTTCAGGCCTTGATAAATGTATTGCTTTTCAACAATTTCATCTGAAATAGTCTTTGAGGAAGGGTAGTCTTCTTCATGTTTGATTATATCGATTAATCTTTTGAGTTCAGTATCACAGTCTTCATAGAAAGATAGATAATGAATATCATTAAGAGTTCTACCCGCTCCTATGGGTATAGGTGGTATTTCGCATTCGGATAACTTAATAGGGATAAACCAGCCACTGTCATACTTTTTTGTTCTTAATATTTCAACTGCTTCTAATAATTCTTCATTCATGTAGGTTTCTTTTCGTTCATTATATTCTTTTGAGAAACATGCTAAGAAATACGCTCCATTATTCATTGCCGATTTAATCGCATCTTTCCAGTATTTGCCGGGGTCAATATCTTTTTTATCCAGCCAATACTCAATCTCATTTTCTGTAAATGCTTCGCATATTCTGTCAATCTGAAGAAAATTCTCCTTAACATAAGAAACAAATACGCTTCGTTTTATAGTGTTATCTTTAGCCATATATTCTCGGAAGTATAATTTCTGGGGATAACAATTAATAGACGAAGTTCCGATTTGTTTCCAATCGGCCCTCCTAAGTCTAACTTTTTATCACCTTTTAGCCCTGCTGTCTATAAGGTACTTGATTCTATGGGATTAACAAAATAGTTAAGCATTCAGTATTTTACCGATATACCCCTCACCCTATCCTTCTCCCCCAAGGGGAGAGGGGAGGTGGAGGCCGCACAGCGGGGATTTAGTCCGCCCGGATCTCTTTCCTTGACAAAATTATTTAGTATGCTAATAATTAGCACATTATATAAACATTTCCTTGAAATTTTTATCGGAGGTGTTCTCATGGAATTTCAGTCAATAAAAGTTGAAGAAAGGGAGGGAGGAATTGGGATCATTACTTTGAACCGTCCCGAAAAACGTAATGCCATCTCAATCCGGATGCGGCGTGAAATATCCCACTGTCTCAATGAATGGAAGCACTCTTCCATTCATGTTGTCATCTTTACGGGTGCTGGCTTAGCCTTCAGCGCAGGTTTTGACTTGGATGAATTTAGGCGACCTGAATTATTTGATGAACTCTTAGATTCGTCATCCAAATATCACAAAGACGTCTGGATTTATCCGAAACCCACAATCGCTGCGGTGAACGGACCGGCATTGGGCGGGGGGTTTGATTTGGCAACGTTTTGTGACATAAGAATTTCTTCTCCCGATGCTGTTTTCGGACATCCGGAGATAAAGTTTGGGGCTCCTCCGCTATTTACCCCCCTCCGGTGGATTGTAGGAGGTGGATTAGCCAGAGACCTGTGCCTGACCGGGCGTAAAATTGACGCGCATGAAGCCTATCGCATCGGATTGGTCAACGAAATTGTTGAGAAGACTGAATTGCTGAAGCGGGCCTTTCAAATAGGGCTGACGATCCTCGAGGCGCCTTTGGAGACGATTGAATTCACTAAGAAGTACCTTGTGGATAATGCCGGTCAAGGGTTCGAGGAGTCCTTCCTTATCGAACATGATAAAGCGTTTAGAGAAATTCTCCTGAAGAGAGCGCGGGAGAAGGGGTAATACATGCCGGTGGAGGACCGTCTTATCTTTTTAATTTCAAAGGTATATCAGAAACTTATCGTAAACCTCCAAAAATCCTTTTCGGAGAGCCGGATCGAGGTAACTCCCAACCAGGTCATGCTCCTCTTTTTTCTTCAGCAGAATAATGGTTTAAGTCTCACTCAGATCAGTCAGGGATTGATGCTGGAGAATCCCACTGTCACAGGATTGATAGACCGCTTAGAAAAATTAGGCTATGTGAAACGATCTGATCACCCTAATGATCGGCGCATTTACTTAGTTCATATGACTAAGAAAGGAAATAAGGTGGCGAACAAAGCGTTACCCATCGTTAAGAAGTTAAATGAAGAAATAAAAAAGGGATATTCGAAGGAAGAAGTCGAGAATTTCAAAAAGGTTTTGATTGGAGCTTTTAACAAATTCTGATCAGGAGGATCTGCATGACAGAGATAATCGAAGAGATAACGAATTTATTCGCCCGAAACCATATCCCCGTGTTCGGCATTACCAGAGCCAAGTCACTTGAAAACGAGCCTTTAGGTTACAGGCCTTCGGATATGCTTAAATCAGCGGAGAGTATCCTCTGCCTTGGGATACCCGTTCCAAAGGGATTGTTCAAATGTCAGGAAAGATCAGAATGGATGTACTGGAGAGCCGCAAATATTCACTACAGAAACATAGATATGGTTTTGCTCCGGGTCTGTAACATCATCGAAGAGAAGGGCAAAATTGCTGTGCCTGTCTATGGCTGATTTCCTTACAACGTCCTTGGTAAGGGCGATTTTTGGGGGTATATGAGCTTGGTGAAAATGGCTGAAGCAGTTGGTATTGGAAAGGTGGGCAAAAACGGGTTACTCTTCCATTCTAAATATGGCCCCAGGTTAATGCTTGGAGGAATTGTCACAACAGCATCCTTGCCCGTAATGGCCTGGCCTGAGAGGGATGAAAAGGGATGCCCTGAGGATTGCTTCGTCTGTCAAGAACAATGTCCAACTGGAGCAATCGATAGGATTGGAAAAGTTGACAGGATCGCGTGCATGAAGTATTCGATGAAGAGTCCTATTTTTTCGCATTTCATGGGAGGGAGCGGTGTAAAACCCGAGGATGTACAGATGATAAACCATCTCACGGCAGTGGATGACCACTCCATGTATCGGTGCATTAGATGTGTTTCCGTATGTCCCTATATGTGAATCTTATGGCCAATGATACGGTGTTTTGTCATACGACATTTTCCTTAGCCTTTTTAAGAGGGATCCTGTTAAGGCCCCTTTCACTTTAATTATTAGCGAAGAACGGAGACGAAGAATGGGCTTGGTGAAAAAGATGGTGGGCGACCTTTTCGACGAGGTCGCTTTGAAATTTCCTGAGAAAGAGGCCTTGGTGGATCTCTCCCAGGGGAAGAGGTTCTCTTATAAGGAACTTTTGGCAAGGGTCAACCAGACGGCAAAGGGTTTTCTGAAGCTCGGGCTTAAAGAAGGAGATCACTTAGCCCTGTGGAGTCCAAATCGCTGGGAATGGACGATGACTCAATTGGCGTTGGCAAAGATAGGGGTGGTTCTCATAAGCGTCGATACCAGCTGCAAAGTCGAGCAGCTCGAATATCTCCTGCGCCAGTCCGATTCAAAGTCTCTTGTCATGGCAGAAGGAATGAAGGGGTCTGAATATATCGACATGATCCATCAGCTTTGCCCGGAGGTGAAAGAGGCAATCCCCGGCCGGTTCAGTTGCAGGGCCCTTCCGGAGCTCAGAAATATTATCCTCATATCAGGTCGGACCTTGGGTGGCATGTTCCATTGGAAAGAGATCCTGGACATGGGCAGGGATATTCCGGATAGGATGTTGGCCGAACGACAGGGCTCTTGCCGTGAGGATCATATTGCGACCATCCTTTACACTTCAGGAACAACCGGAGCTCCAAAAGGCGTCATGTCCACACACTTCGGCATTATTAACACAACGCTGGCGAGTGCGGAGAATCAGAGATTGACTGAAAAGGACCGACTCTGTCTCTCTGTCCCTTTATCCCATATGTTTGGTTGTGTCTGCGTGACCTTGGCTTCGGTGATCAAAGGGGCAACCCTTGTCATCCCCGCTGAGACCTTCGACCCACCCAGGATTCTCGAGGCAATCGAAAAAGAGCGATGTACGGCCATCTATGGGTCTCCCAGTGCTTTTATTGCCTTGATGGGGGAGCCACGATATCGAGCCTCCAATGTCAAGTCTCTTCGGACGGGGATTATGGGCGGGGCTCAGTGTCCCATGGAAGTGATGAGGAAGGTCGTGGACGAGATGGGCGTGAGGGAGATCGTTATTGGATATGGTCAAACGGAGTCGTCTTCGTGGATCACGATGACCCGTCCCGATGATGTACTGGAGTTGAGGGTTTCAACGGTGGGCAGACCACTTCCTCTTGTGGAGGCAAAGATTATAGACCCGATATCAGGCGACGAAGTCCCCATGGATGCGGGTGCTGTGGGTGAGATCTGCGCAAGGGGCTTTAATATGAAGGGCTATTATAAGATGCCTGCTGCCACAGCCAATGCAATCGATGCCGAGGGCTGGCTCCATACCGGGGATCTTGGAAGTATGGACGTAAACAAATATGTAAGGACGGCTGGAAGGCTAAAAGAGGTGATTAACAAAGGAGGAGAGGTGGTCTTTCCTACCGAGATCGAAGAAGTGCTCTTTCGTCATCCTAAGATCTCGAATGTTCAGATATTTGGAGTCCCGGATAAGGCGTTGGGAGAAGAAGTGGCTGCTTGGATTAAGCTGGAGGAAGGGATGACGGCCGCCGAGGAGGAGGTTCGCCAATATTGCAAAGAGAGGCTTCCCGTTTCTCACCTTCCCCGATATATCAGATTCGTCAGGGAATTTCCAACAACACCTTTGGGCAAGGTTCAGAAATTCAAGATGAGAGAGATGGTAACTGAGGAATACGGACTCGAATAGAGCACATGATATGAGGAAAAATGATATGCTGGATGGAAAGTGCCACTGACGGTCCATCCGCACGGCAGGCGAATTCAGAAAGGAGACGACGTAAGGAGAGAGGAGGGAAAACATGGACATTACCGAAGACACCTGGAAAATGTTGCAGAGGCACCTGGGTTATAGTGATGAGGACATGAAGATATTCCGAGCGAATCCCAGGAATGAGGATGTCTTATCCAAAACGGCTGCCATGCTGGATAAAACGATTGTTGCGGAAGTTATTGAATCACATGGCTGTGACAGTGGGCATAAAGCGGGTGACAAGTTTTACTTTGACGGCCGCGGCGTCAGCCTTTTAACAAAACTTGGACCTAGCAGGGTTTGTATTTTCGCCTTACATTCAGTTGCCCTGGCCATGCCGGCATTAGCTGAACTTATTTATGCTGGCATTGATCCCAATAAAATGAGGTTCAATAGGTTCGGTTGCGTTGATGTTGGAGTAAGGTGCGGCGGCTGGGGACACATCGTTCTGGAACTCAGTGTAGAAGATCGCAATAAACTCAGCAAATGAGTGTATCTTATGAAAGGGAGCGAATCATGAGCGAATGGAAGAAAACTTCGTGTGTATTGTGCGGCCAAAACTGCGGCCTGGAGGTCACCACAGAGGGTAGCAAGATCATCAAGGTGAGAGGTGACAAGGAGAACCCCCGGTCAAAGGGGTACGTATGTAGAAAGGGTGCAAGCATCGCGTATTTTCAGAATAACCCGGAAAGGCTGAAGTTCCCCCTCAAACGGGTGGGGAATCGGTTTGAACGCGTTTCCTGGGATCAAGCCCTGGATGAAATAGCCGCCAAGCTCAAAGAAGTCGTACAAACCCATGGGCCTCGCTCCATCGCCTACATGGGGGGAGGTGGCCAGGGATGCCATTTTGAAGCCGCCTTCGGTGTGCGCTTTTTACATGGATTGGGCTCGAAGAATCATTACAGCCCCCTGGCCCAGGAGCTTACCGGTTTCTTCTGGGTGAGCGGGAAGGCATTCGGCCGCCAGTATATGCATTCATTCCCCGACATTCAAGGATCGGATCTCCTTGTCTTCTGGGGAGCCAATCCCATGGTGAGCCATGATATACCCAATACTCCGGTGGTTCTTCGAAACAAGAAAAAGGACCCTGGATTTTTATTGGCCGTCGTCGATCCGAGGGTGACGGAGACAGCCAAGCTTGCGGACATCCATCTACGACTCAGGCCCGGGACGGACGCCCTCCTGTTCAAAGCGATGATCAAGATCTTGCTGACTGAAGGGCTCGTGGCCAAAGATTATCTTGCCACCAGAGTGGACGGCTTCGAAGCAATCCGAAGCTGGTTTGATAACATAGATGTAAAAGACAACTGTCGCGTTTGTGGATTAGATGCCAATGCTGTTCAAGAATTCACCCGGCTATTTGCCACCCGTAAAACTGCCATGCGCAGCGATCTGGGTATTTTAATGGGACGCCACAGCACGCTTAATTCCTATTTAGAGTTGATTTTGCTTACATTAACGGGCCGCATAGGGGTGAAAGGCGGCAATGTCTTTTTGGGACACCTGATGCCGATGGGATCTCACACGCCAGAAGAAGACCCGGGTACGTGGAAGACGGTCATGACCAATATCCCGTTGATCATGGGGGTCTTCCCGCCCAATGTGATGCCGGAAGAAATCGATAACGACAACCCCCAGCGCATCCGCGGCCTGATCGTCAGCGGCTCAAATCCCCTGCGTTCTTACGCGGACACGAAGGCCTATGAGAGGGCCTTTGCGAAGCTGGATCTGCTGGTAACCATCGAGGTGGCCATGAGCGAGACGGCGGTTCTTTCTCATTACGTCCTGCCAGCCAAGTCGGGCTATGAGAAGTGGGACGGCACATTTTTCCAGTGGCATTACCCTGACTACTACTTCGATATGCGCCGTCCTGTAGTGCAGGCAAGTGGGGAACAAGTGGAAGAGGCAGCTATCTTCATGGGACTTGCCGAAAGACTGGGCATGATCCCGGATTATCCCTCCAAGCTCCGGGAGCTGGCTGGGGACCGGCCGCGCTTCGGCCTTGCATTGATGGAATACATCCGCAGCAATCCAAAGGCAGAGCCGTGGTTGCCTTATATCCTTGCAAAGACCCTGGGCGAGGAACTTGGGTCTAAGAATCTGGCCACGCTCTGGGGACTTCTGGCGCGGTTTCCGATGATGCACTCCGAGGAGGTGGCCCGTGCCGGTTATCAGGTGGGACCGATGACGGGTGAGGAAATATTCAGAAAAATTCTGGACACGCCCGGGGGAGTCAAAATCGGTGTCGTAGACACGGAGAACAACTTCTCCCTTGTGAAAACTCCGGACAAGAGAATCCATATCCATTTCCCGGAAATGGAGTCATGGGTGAAGGAAGTAACCTCTGCCGCCGAAGAGATCCGACTCGTAAACAAAGACTATCCCATGGTTCTTATGGCTGGAAACCACATGGAGATGGTGGCCAATACGATCATGCGTGACCCGGCCTGGAACGAGGGAAGACGTCCTTGCACCATGAGGATACACCCCGGTGACGCAAAAGAACTTGGCATTGCAGATGGCGAAGAAGTGTTGATCGAGACCGAAGCAGGATCAGCCCGGATTGAAGCGGAGGTTACGGAAAGCTCGCATCGAGGGCAGGTTGTCATCCCCCATGGCTTCGGGCTCGTTCACGACGGAGAGACACACGGAGCCAATGTAAACCGGCTTGCCCCGGCCAAACACCGGGACCGTCTCGCAGCCACGCCGCTCCACCGTTATATTCCCTGTCGAGTCCGAAAGGCATCGTTCGCAGAGACGATCCGCAAAGAGTAAAAGAGGAAAAATCCTACAGTGAGTAGTTTATCCCTTGATGGCCAGAAAAACTTCTTGTGCTGTCAAACAATAAAATTTCGGTTCCATTGGGTTAGAAAACAGGATTGTATCTTTTACTCCTTGACGGCCATTTCTCTTTTTAAAGCTTCGAATTCGTCCAGGAAACCCCATTTCTCAATCAGCCATCTTGTTCGGGCCTCGGCATCCAATTTTCTTAATCGGGCAGCTTCTGGATCGGAAAGAACCTGAAGAATCTGTTTGATCCCGAGATCGTCCGAAGCAAGCGCGCGAGCCGCTTCGTAAGCGATCATTCCAATATTCGCCTCTGGAGATTCTGGAAAAGATTTCTGAAATAGAATGATCCGGAGTGTTAATTGTTCCTCGGGCCCCCGTTGTTGATGGACGGCCTGGGGATTAGAAGGCTCCGGTCCGTCTTTTTCTCCCCGAAACAAATCGATCATCGTCCGGGAGATCGAAATGGGAATGTTGGAGGACAGGGAATTCCGGGGGATCTCAAAAAATAGAAAGAGATTCTTGAAAAGGACTGCCCCGAGTGATGAACTGTAAATTCGACCCAGAAACTTTAAAATGCAGGAACCAAGTTCGTTCGAGAAGACATAAGAGTGGTCGATAACCTGAGTAATCAAATTCTGTTTTCTCAGTTCCTCTTTTTCTTTCTTCTCGTCATCGATCTGTTTAGTATAACGCAAACAGTCACGAATCTCTTGGCAACTTCGGCACTCGGGTCTTGATTGGGTCATGGTCCGGCCGCCGCTGAGGATTACCTCTTTCAACGAGCCAAAGCAATCCTTACGATCCATTCACTTTTTCTCCTTTAACCCTACCTTTTGCTCTCCTTTTCATAGACCAAATCCTTTCAAACTTGTCAAGAGAAATTTCCGAGATTCTTGAGAAGCAACGGACCTTTTTCATAGACTTGATAACCTTAAAGAAAAATTTCGTCAAGGCCAACAGGAGATTCAAATGCACCGGGTAAGAGAGCGTAAAGTCATTTTTCAGAGCTCTCTGAAAAACTGTTGACAAAGGGGAAACCTTCCCTTAACATGTTGTTAGATTCATAGAACATAGTTCTATATACAGAACATCTATTTCAGCCCCGATCTCCGCCAAGGGGTGCCGAGGGTTTTTCCGAGTGGATGCCAAAAAAAGGCTGCCCAGAAACGGGAGGAAAGGAAAGTCGGTTTACAAACCTTCCGTTCCGGCGGTGGAACAAGCCTCCCGGATCCTCCTCTGCTTAGGAGAAAGCCCCGATTTCAAGATGAGGCTGACGGAAATATGCAGACAGGTTGGAATTCATAAGAGCAAAGGCCATTCCATTCTAAGCACCCTGGGACAATTTGGATTTGTGGAAAAGGATCCGCAGGCCAAAACCTACTCGCTGGGGCCTGCTTTGATTTTCCTGTCAAGGCATGTTTTGGACAACCTCCATTATCCGGAGATCGTGGCCCCCTTTCTCGACAACCTCGCCAAGGAGACGAACGGGGCGGCTCTCTTCGGCTTAATTTACGGCGAGCACCTCCTTGTGGTCGGAAAACGTGAAGGAAACCAAAATATCGGACTTTCCATTCGCCCGGGACACAGGTTCCATATCACATTGGGGGCGCACGGAAAGGCCATCGTGGCGTTTATGCCTGAGGCGGATAGAGAAAAAATACTGAGTAAGAAAAGAATTTACTTCCATGGCCTGGATATTTCGCGACTGAACATGAAGCGGCTGAGAGAGGAACTTACTCAGTGTAGACAACGGGGCTACGCCCAGGATGTGGGTGAGATCACTGCCGGGGTCAATTTCGTAAGCGCGCCGGTTTTTGGGGTGCAGGAAAGAATCATCGGATGTATCATTCTCATAGGAACGTTCCCGGAGAAACTGATTGAAAAATACGGCCCTATAACGGCTGACGTTGCAAGGCGAGTTTCTTATAAGCTCGGGGCCAATGTGAGAGCCCTTTACAAAGATGGGAAGGGAAATAACTTAGAATACGCCGCTTAAGGAAAGAACAGCAGCCAATATTAAAAAGGAGGAGAACCCATGGAAGAGGTAAGAAGAATTCGAACGGCTTGCCGTAGCTGCCACGGAGGCTGTGGTGTCATCGCCCATGTCAAAGACGGCAGGGTGATCAAAGTGGAGGGGGATCCGAATTCCCCTATCAGCCATGGAACCTTGTGCAGTAAGGGACTGGCCATCACGCAACTGGCCTACCATCCTGATCGGATTCTCCATCCCATGAAGCGGGCGGGTGCCAAAGGAGAAGGCAAGTGGGAAAGAATCACCTGGGATGAGGCTTTGAGTACCATCGTGGAAAAATTCAAAAAGGTGATCGCTGAATACGGGCCGGAATCGATCGTCGTGGGTCAGGGAACGGGCAGGGATTATGAAAGCCATCTTTACCGTTTTGCCAACCTCCTCGGAACGCCGAATGTCCTGACAGCCGGCCATATGTGCTATGTCTCAAGAGTCGGGTCCACCTTGATCACCTGCGGCACGCTGCCCATCGCTGATTATGAAGGTGGGCCGAAATGTATCGTCATGTGGGCCTGCAACCCGCAGTGGAACAACCCGGACGAATACAAGGGAGAGAATTTCTGGAGAGCTTATAAAAAAGGGGTCAAGCTGATCTGCATCGATCCTCGGAAGGGGTTTATTGCGAACAAAGCGGACCTCTGGCTTCAAATCCGTCCCGGGACAGATGCTGCTCTCTCCCTGGGGTTTCACCGCGTGATCATTGAGGAAGAACTATACGACAAAGAGTTTGTGGAGAACTACATCAATGGCTGGGACGCCTTTAAAGAAAGAGTGATGAAGGACTATTCCTTAGAAAAAGTGCAAGAGATTACCTGGGTGGACAGGGATCTCATCCGCAAGGCAGCGAGGATGTATGCCACGACCAAACCGGCCTGTATCCACTGGGGTGTTCCTACGGAGCAGACCATCAACTGCGTCAACTACACACGCGCCACGACAGGGCTGATGGCGGTCACAGGCAATCTGGATGCCCCGGGAGGGAATGCCCTTTTTGTGAACCCGCCCACACGCACCGTGGCGGAATTTTCCCGCCACAGGGATCTTTCACCGGAGCAGCAAAAAAAGAGGCTGGGCGGAGATCAGTTCAAGCTCGGCGCGAGGGTGGCCCTGATCAATCCCAAGAAGGCGTGGGATGCCATCGTTACCGGCAAACCCTATCCTCTTAAGGCCGGGATTCTATGCGGTAGCAATCCGGTGGTGACGAGGGCCAATGCCAAAGAGGCTTACGAGGCGCTGAAGAAGATCGAGTTTCTCGCTGTCATCGATTTCTTTCTCACACCGACGGCAGAGCTGGCCGATATCTTCCTGCCCTCCGGGACCTGGCTCGAACAGAATCATGTTGCCGACAACTGGAAACGACACGGTTATGTGTTGGCCAGGCAGAAGTGTGCCGAGATCGGTGAGTGCTGGCAGGACCACAAGATCTTTTTGGAATTGGGCAAACGAATGGGCCAGGATTGGCCGAACACGGTAGAGGATGCGCTCGATTACCTTCTCGAACCCTCTGGATTGAACTGGGAGCAATTCAAAGAGAAGGGATATCTGCGGGGCGAGATGGTTTATTATAAGTACAAGCAGCGGGGCTTCTCCACCCCTACCAAGAAAGTGGAACTCTATTCGACCGTTCTGGAGAAATGGGGATACGATCCCCTTCCCAAATATGTTGAAGTTCCTGAAAGCCCGGTTTCCACGCCCCATCTCCTCAAAGACTATCCGTATATCCTCAATGCGGGATTACGGACTCCTACCTTTTTCCATTCAGCGAACCGGAATATACCGTGGTTGAGAGAGATCAGACCCAACCCCATTGTGGAGATCCATCCTGAGACAGCCAGGAAACATAATATTAAGGATGGCCAATGGGTCTACATCGCATCGCCAAGGGGGCGCATCAAGCAGCTCGCAAAATTGAATGACAACATTGATCCGAGGGTGGTTGTGGCAGAGCACGGCTGGTGGTACCCGGAGCAAAAAGACCCGGGTCACGGCTGGAACGTGTCAAATGTCAATATTCTGACCGACAATGCCTACGAGACCCTGGATCCGGCGATGGGCTCCACGAACTTAAGGGTCTGTTTGTGCAATATATCTCCCTGTGAAGGATAAATCTTGATTTCACAGATTCCAGAATATGATTTCAGAGATTTAAAGAAATGACTACACAGATTCCTCCCGTAATGCCCCGTGCCGGGGAGGGCACTTTTGAACCATGGAAATCAGGTTTACCCCTCTCCCGCTGGCGGGAGAGGGTGCGGGTGAGGGTGCACATATATTATCGTTGTAATCTCTCTTTTGAATCGGTGTAATCATTTCCTAACGAATAGGAGGAATGAGATGGGAAAAGTATCCTTAATGCTGAACGAATATGAATGTATGGGTTGCCATGCCTGCGAAGTGGCTTGCAAACAGGAGCATGGCCTTGGTGTCGGCCCGAAAGTGATCCAAGCGATCGAGAGGGCCCCCTATTTCAAACCCCTATTTTGTCACCATTGTGAAGATGCACCCTGCGCCCTGGCCTGTCCGGAGGATGCGATTACCAAGGATCCAAAGACCGGGGTGGTTCTCGTTAACACCGAGAAGTGCAACGGCTGCAATGCGGTGGTGGGCAAGTCCGGAGCGGAAAAACAGCAGACTTCTGCGTGCAAGGTGGAATGCCCCGCGCATATTGACGTCCAGGGATTTGTGAGCCTTGCCGGCAAGGGAAAATTTCAGGAAGCCTTGCAGCTCATCAAGCTTGCAAGCCCCTTTCCCTCCATCTGCGGCAGGGTCTGCCCTCACCCTTGCGAGTCCGATTGCAAGCGTGATCAAATCGACAAACCCGTAGCCATCCACGCGATTGAGCGTTTCCTGGGCGATCTCGACCTGAAGGCAAATAAGCGTCATCTGCCAGAGGTCAGAGCCAAGAAAAAGGAGAAGGTTGCCATTGTTGGATCGGGTCCAGCGGGTCTGACTTGTGCATACTACCTTGCTCAAGATGGTTACAAAGTGACAATCTTTGAAAAAGCCAAGGTATTGGGCGGAATGCTTACGGCAGGTGTGCCTTCGTATCGTCTGCCTCGCAACATTGTCGACGCCGAGATTAAGATGATTCGCAATATGGGCGTGACGATGAAAACGGGCCTGGAGGTGGGGAAGGACAAAACGGTTGCTCAATTACGTAAAGACGGATTCAAGGCCTTTTTTCTCTCCGTCGGCGCCCAGGAAAGTGTCCGGCTGGGGATTCCGGGTGAAGACCTGGATGGTATTTATCGAGGCCTGGATTACCTTCGTCAACTGAACTTCGGAAAACCGGTGAAACTGGGAGAAAGGGTTGCAGTGATTGGCGGAGGCAATGTGGCTATGGATGCCGTCCGATCGGCCCGCAGGTTGGGGTCTGAAAAAGCTTTTATTCTTTACCGACGGGGTCTGGAAGAAATGCCTTCCACACCGGAAGAGATCAAGCAGTGCAGGGAAGAAAGGATTTCCATCAAGATATTGGCTCAGCCCGTGCGCTTCATCAGCAACAATGGTCGGGTCAAATCGATCGAATGCGTCAAAACGCGCCTGACAGAACCGGATGAGAGCGGACGGAGGAGGGCTGAACCTATTCCGGGTTCGGAGTTTATGGTCAAAGTAGATGCCGTGATCACAGCCCTGGGACAGGAATCCGATTGGTGCTGTTTGACGCCCGAGTGTGCCTGTACGTTGACCGGATGGGGAACGATGAAGATCGATCCCCTGACGCTCCAGAGTGATGATCCCGATATCTTCGCAGGGGGGGACGCAGCAAGAGGCCCGAAGACCGTGATCGAGGCCATTGCAGACGGGAGGCAGGCAGCGATTTCGATTGATCGATATCTCCGTGGCGAGAACCTTCGATTGGCAAGAGATATACAATTGAAAGCAATAGAAGAACCGCAAAAAGGGAAATACGATCGAACCGCCCGGGCTCAAATGCCTTACTTAGAGCCCAAGAAGCGAGCGAAGAGCTTCAACGAAGTCCAAAAGGGCCTTACCCGGGGGGCAACTGTTCAGGAGGCAAAGAGGTGTATCTCCTGTGGAACCTGCTGTGTTCAGACCTGTCCTTATGACGTCATGCAGTTCAATCACGAAGTCACGAAGGCGGTCAAGTGCGACCTCTGCGTCGAAAAACGACAGAGGAATGAGGTTCCTGCTTGTTACGCCATCTGCCCGACCCGGTGCATTTTCTGGGGAGATCCAAAGAAGTTTGCGGGGAGCTATAAAGTTCTATAGAAAGATAACATCAAGGGTCCAAGGGACCAAAAAAGATTTTTTTTCTTTATTGCTTTGTGGATTTAAGTGAGCTTCTGTAGGGGCGGCCCACCGTGGCCGCCCTTTCCGGAGAGTTTCTACCGTAGGCTGGCACAAACCATGGACATGGCATGTTCCCCTCACCCCCACCCTCTTGCTATACAAAAACCTCCCACCTGGAAAGATCCTCAAACCGGCCTGGAGTGGCAATGGAAGTCTCCAGGTGAGATGACCTGGCATGAAGCTCAGGAATATGCAGAATCGCTTTCGTTGGACGGCAAAGAGGATTGGCGTTTGCCAACGTTAGCGGAGTTGGAATCGCTGTTGGACAGGACCAAAGCGCGTCCCGAAGGGAGACCTCCTATGAGGGAAGAGGTTCCCTTTCGAGATGAGTTATGCTACTGGTCGTCCACGACCTTCGAGCGGGACACGAAGACGGCGTGGATCTTGATGTTCGACGGTGCCTACCTGCTCAGTTATTATAAGAGTAACCTTTACCACGTCCGCTGCGTTCGCGGATAAGGGAATTCTCCTGGTGTGACCGGCAAGTGCCCCGTCCCGCCAAAGCGGCTAATCTGGCAATCCCCGGCTCTATAAGAAGTCTCACGCGGTAGAGTTCAGGAATAGAGATTTTATCAGCTGAGAACAGGTCAAGAAAAGCATTATAGATATGACCAAAAGTAAGCTTAGTCACATACGTGCCGCCGTTTACACCCTGGCGTGTCGTAATAAAACCTGAGTTTTCAAGCGTCCCGAGGGCTTCCCAGATTGCGACACGGCTGACTTGAAACTCCTCAACCAAGTCTCGCTCAGAGGGAAGTTTATCTCCCGGTAGGAAATGACCTAACAGGATAGACTGGGTTAGCTGGGCACACACCTCTTTTGAGACTGGAAATTGCCTTATGGGTCTGATTTTTGCCATTATTTTCCTTTTGCAAGAGCATAGCAAAATTGGAATGTTTGCAATATCTTTTATTGACAAAAAATTTTTACTTTGATAGGGGTTGTATCATTGGTCTAATACGACAATCGAGGGGAATTTAATAAAGTGTGTAATCTGTTGAATCCAAAAAAGATGATGAATCTCAGATGAGTATTCATTTTTAATAAAGGAGGTACAAACCATGGGAAAGATAATGCGAGTCAATTTATCTGAGTTGAAGGTTAAGGTAGAAGAGATGCCCAAGGAGTACCAGGGATTAGGGGGGAGAGGGTTGTCCTCCAATATCATTGGGAGAGAAGTACCTCCAAAGGCAGACCCCCTTGGTCCTGAGAACAAATTGATTTTTTCTGCAGGAATTTTGGCAGGGACTGCGGTCCCTAATACTGGCAGACTCTCCGTGGGAGCCAAGAGCCCGTTGACCAACGGCATCAAGGAGGCCAATGCAGGAGGATCAGCCGCCCAGAAGATGGCGAGGCTCGGGTTTCAGGCTGTGGTGATTGAAGGCCGTGCAAAAGAACTCACGTTGCTGAAAATCGACAAGAAGGGAGCGACCTTTTCTCCTGCCTCCTCCCTGAAAGGGATTGGTAATTATGAGCTTATTGAGAGAATGAAGAAGGAGCATGGGAATAAGATTTCGATCATCTCGATAGGGCCAGCCGGTGAGATGAAATTGAAGGCTGCGTCGGTGATGGTGACGACGCCCGATTTTCATATCCGGGTGGCTGCAAGAGGCGGGCTGGGTGCCGTGATGGGTTCAAAAAATCTTAAAGCCGTCATGATCGATGATACCGGTTGTAACCCGGTAGAAGCAAAAGATAAGGCAAAATTCCGAGAAGCCATGGCTGCACTCTCGAAGGCCATCCTGGCGGATCCCTTGGGGCCGGGATTCAGAGACATAGGAACCCCTGTTTTAGTGATGATGATCAATTCCTTTGCGTGTTTTCCAACGAAAAACTACTCTCTTGGGCAATTCGAGGGGGCTGAGAAGATTTCCGGCGAGTACATGGCGGAGGTGATGAAGAAGCGGCCTAATGCTCAACCAAGTCATCGTTGCATGGACGGGTGTATTGTCAGTTGTTCCAATGTCTATACAGATGAAAAGGGGGAGGTCATTGTTTCCGGTCTTGAGTATGAAACGATTGGGTTGATGGGCTCGAACTGTATGATCGATGATCTCGACAGCATTGCGCATATGAACCGGGTCTGCAATGATGTCGGAGTCGATACGATGGACATTGGCGGAGCGATCGCTGTTGCGATGGAGGCAGGGCTGCTGGTATGGGGAGATGGAAAAGCCGCTCTCAGCCTTGTCAAGGAGATAGGGAAGGCCACGGATCGGGGGATAATGATTGGCAACGGCTGCAAGTTTACAGGGGAGAAGTTGAAGGTGAAAAGGATCCCTCAGGTAAAGGGTCAATGTCTATCGGCCTATGACCCGAGGGGACTGAAAGGCCTGGGGGTAACCTATGCAACCTCGCCGATGGGAGGGGACCATACTGCAGGCATTGTCCTGCCCAATCCTGGGAACCCTTCGTACAGTCCCGTATCTCCTACCGGGCAGGGGGCCCCATCGCAGTTTATGCAGACCTTCATGGCTGCAGTAGATAGTCTGGGCCTTTGCATGATGGCCGGCATGCCGCTTCTCGATCCGGTACCACAATCATCTCTCATATCCTGTGTTTCAGCGTTTACCGGGGAATCCCTCAATGAGAATTATTTACTCAATTTGGGGACTTCCGCGCTGAAAGCGGAGAAGAAGTTCAATAATGCCGCCGGTTTTACAGCAAAGGATGATCGGTTACCGAGGTTCTTCCGGGAGGAGAAGCTGCCACCGAGTGGAAATGTTTTTGATGTTCCGGAGGAAGAGCTTGATAGCGTTAATAAATTTTAGCAGGCTGGTGAAAAACGCCCATCTGCGGCGTTCCCCTCGTCCCTCGTCGCTGCGGCGTACATGCCAGTACGCCTCACTCCTCAGGACTTCGGGCGCCTTGCATCTGGGCATTTTTGATCAGCTTGGGAAAATGGTTTTTTCAGCTGACCGTTGAGTATGAAGGAGGGGAAAAATGAAAATCAAAGCTGCTGTGGTATGGGAGAAGTCAGGTCCTTTTAAGATCGAGGAGATAGATCTCGATGAACCGAGGGATGATGAGGTGTTGGTTCGTATTGTAGGCTCCGGAATTTGCCACACGGATCTGGGCGCCCGGGATGGGCATTTACCGATCCCACCGCCGCCAAGTGTCTTCGGGCATGAAGGGGCCGGCATTGTTGAAAAAGTGGGAAAACAGGTGACCAAGGTCAAACCGGGCGATCACGTGGTATTGGGCTGGGACTCCTGTGGGGCATGCATCTCATGCAGGTCGGGCTATGATGCCTATTGCGCGAATTTTTTCCCCCTCAATTTCGGCGGCGCCCGTATTGACGGTACGACGACCTTGCGAAAGGGCAATCAAGTCATCCATGGCTCTTTTTTTGGCCAATCCTCCTTCGCCAATTTTGCGTTGGCCGGCGAACGGAACGTCGTAAAGGTGAGAGAAGACGTCCCCCTCGAAATCCTTGGCCCCATGGGCTGTGGCATTCGGACAGGCGCAGGCGCGGTCATGATCTCGCTTCACCCTAAAGCGGGGGCCTCCATCGCGGTATTCGGTGTCGGTCCGGTGGGGATGAGCGCTATTCTCGCAGCGATCGTGTGCGGTTGCACAACCATTATTGCCGTGGATATCAATTCTGACCGCCTGGAGATGGCTAAGAAATTCGGCGCCACGCATACCATTAATTCCGGCAAGGTGGATCCGGTTGCCGCCATCCAGGAGATCACGGGTGAGGGTGCGGACTTCACCTTGGAGTGCGTCGGCAATCCCAAGGTGCTACGGCAGGCCGTGGATTCCCTGCCTCGCGGTGGGCCCCGCTGTGGGGTTTGCGGACTGCTTGGGGTTGTAGCACCTGGCACAGAGGTTGCGTTGGATATGGACAAGATCATGAACGGCCGGACGGTTAGGGGGATCATCGCAGGCGATTCCGTTCCGGATCTGTTTATCCCCATACTGATTGAATTGTATCGCCAGGGGCGGTTTCCCTTTGACCGGTTGATCACATTCTACCCATTCGACGAAATAAAAAAGGCGGTGGAAGATATGGAAAAGGGGAAAGTGGTCAAACCGGTTCTGCGCCCGTAGTTCAAAACGGAAAAATTTCAATTAATGTATGAGTCTCATTATGTCAAGTTTACAGTAGAAGGAGGTGATGAGAGCAAAGGAGGATGGGCCCAATGTGATGACAGAAGTTTCTTGTCCACACGTCAAGAAGATCCTTAACCATTAGCGAAAGATATTGTACGAGGAGGTACGCTATGAAAAAGAAATGGTTTCCTGCATTATTGATGGTGATTCCGGTTGTCATGTTTCTATTCTGTCCTACTGTTCATGCAGCGCCAGCCAAAGACAAGATCGTCATTGGCCAGGCGATCTCTCTCTCCGGCCCACTTGCGGGTGCTGTTCAGATAGCAGGCGGTCCAATCTACGAATTGTGGGTTGAGGAAGTCAATAAGAAGGGCGGGATATTTGTGAAGGAGTATGGCAAAAAATTGCCTGTGGAGCTAAAAAGATATGACGATAAAAGCGACATAGGCACGATGACGAACCTTCTGGAGAAATTGATTTTACAGGACAAGGTTGACTTTGTCTTCCCCCCTTGGGGCACTGCTTGGCTCTTTGCTGCCGCTCCTATCGCCAACAAGTACGGGTATATCCTGATCGGTGGCCCCGGTGGGGCTTTGGAGCTCAAGAAACTTAGCTTACCCTACTTCTTCCAGGTTTTGAATTTTTCCGAGACTCAGGCCCCGGCTCTTGCCAACATTTATAAGGAAGTCGGTGTGAAGTCGGTGGCGGTGATCTTCCGTGGAGACCTCCACGGCATAGAGTATGGTGATGCCGTCGCTCCGTATTTCAAGAAGGCGGGCATTGAAGTCAAAATGAAGAAGAGCTATCCCCCGGAGATTAAGGACTTATCGCCGCTATTGAAGGAGGCCAAGGCGCTTAATGTCGATGCCTTTTTTATTGCTGCCTATCCTGATGGGGGCATGCTTGTTACCGGCCAGGCCATGGAGCTTGGTATTAACTTCAAGGCCTTCTTGATTACTGTCTTGCCCTTTTCCCCCAACCTCTACAGAGATACGTTTGGCGCGGCTGCGGTGGAGGGGGTCATGGGCGGCGGTGCCTGGAATGCGAAAACTTCTCCCGGGGCCAAGGAACTCGTTGACAAATTCATGGCACGCTTTAAGGTAGAACCTGACTACTGGGGGGGCCTGTACTACTGGTCATCGCTACAGCATTTCCAGCAGGCTATCGAGAAGGCGGGGACCCTTGATCAGAAAAAGATAAGGGACGTCATGGCTAAAGAGAAGTTCAATACGGCGTTGGGTCCGTTCTGGTACGATAAGGATCGATACTTTGTAAATCATCCCGGTGAGATAGGCCAGTGGCAAAAGGGCGTGTTTGAAGTCATCGACCCTGGGGCGAAGCGTACCGCAAAGCCTGAATATCCCAAGCCAGCGTGGCCAAAGCCACAGCCAAAGAAGTAAGAGAAGAAGTAGACGTTAAGTTTAGGAATTTAACGGCTGTAGTAGTAAGCAGGCTGCCCAGAAAGGCTTTTTTATGAGGAAGAAACTCACTCGAAATATTTGTGTCTTTCTGGGCAGCCTGTAAAGTATTAATTGCCAAACCTAACGAGCTATCATTGTGATAGTGAAGATCCTGGACATAATGATTGCAGGTTTATTGATGGGCGGCATCTATGCCCTGATCGCTGTCGGACTCAGCTTGCAGTTTGGCGTTGCCCGGGTTCTGAACATAGCTCATGGCGAGTTTATCATGCTCGGGGCTTTCATCACCTGGTGGTTTTACACCCGTGTTGGGATTAACCCACTGGTTTCCCTGGCCATTTGCGGTCCTATTTTGTTCACCATCGGTTTTATACTCTATAGAACTCTGTTCACACGCCTTAGAACCTCGTCACCCTCACCCGCTGCCTTCGAGGGGAACTCCATGTTAGCCTGTTTTGGTCTCCTCTTCATCATTCAAAATGTAGCCATATTAATATGGGGCGCTTCAATCAGGGGGTACTCTTATTTAGCTGTTCCGGTCAATTTTGGCGGGGCGATATTTGCGGCCAATCGCCTAATAACCCTTGGATTTGCAATCGTCATAGGTTCAGTCTTTTATCTCTTTTTAGCCCGTACCCGTCTGGGAAAAGCGATCAGGGCAGCAGCCCAAGACCCGGCCACCGCTGGATTCATGGGGGTAAACATCAACCAGGTGCTGGCTTTATGCTTTGGCTTTGGCGCTTTGATGGCTGGTTTTGGCGGGACACTGATAAGCATGTCCTACAACATTCAACCAACGATGGGTCTCGAATATACCATCATCGCCCTCATCGTGATCGTCTTAGGGGGGTTGGGCAGTATCCCCGGCAGTTTTATCGGTGGTCTTGTGCTGGGTCTTGTTGGCAGCATCGTTACCTATATAGAGCCGGGCTTATCACTGGTTGCCTATTATGTCATCTTCATGCTTCTGCTCCTGGTGAGGCCAACAGGTATTTTGGGGAAATAGAGAAATGGATATGACCACATTTACAACAAAGAGGTCCTTGTTATCAGGGTCAATGATTCTCATCATATTATTCCTATTAGCTACTTTACCCCTCTATTCCCGGGGTTATACGGTTGTATTACTAAGCAGCATCTTCATGTATATCATTATTACGGTGAGTTGGACAATGTTTTCCGGTCCTACCGGTTATATCTCGCTGGCGCCGGCGGCATTCTTCGGGGTCGGCGTCTATACCTCAGCTCTATTAGGGCTTTTGTTACCCTTACCTGCCGTTATTGGTATGGGTGGTCTAGCCAGTTTTTTTCTTGCCCTTCTTGTTGGTGCTTTGACTCTAAGGCTGAGGGGCATCTATTTTGTCATGTTTACTTTCGGACTCGTTGAGCTCCTGTTGCATTTTGTCCTGTGGTGGGAAGTCAATATAACGGGGACGACTGGCCGAGTGGTTCCCACCATGGGTAACACGGCTGTTTATTACATCATGCTTATTATTTTTGTAATATTAATGATTACCGCCACCTTTATCAAACATTCTAAATTTGGATTAGCCTTGCAGAGTATCGGAGAATATGAGGAAGCCGCAGCTCACACAGGCATCAATGTAACTGCTTTAAAAACCATCACCTTTGCCATCAGTGCTTTTTTCATAGGGGCAGCCGGGGCAACCATGGCGACACGATGGACGTATATTGACCCAAGGATTGCCTTTAATCCTCTCATTTCTTTTATGCCGGTTTTGATGGCCATCTTTGGTGGTATGGGACAACTCTATGGTCCTATAATAGGCGCGACTATCTTTACCTACCTGGAAGAATTTTTAATAACCAGGTTCCCCTATTACTATATGCTCATTTTCGGCATTATAATGGTGGTTGCTATATTATACCTGCCCAACGGGCTGGTTGGATTGACACAAAAGTTGCGGAAAGGAGGTTTAAAACAGCCGCATGCGAATACTTGAGGGGGAAGGGGTGACCAAGAATTTTGGAGGGTTAACCGCAATATCAAATGTCGATTTCCATGTCGAACAGGGCGAAATCGTTGGTCTGATCGGTCCCAATGGGGCTGGCAAAACAACGCTGTTCAATTTAATATCGGCTGCTCTTGTTCTTACTTCAGGGGTAATCAGGTTTAAAGGCGAAAAAATTAGTGGCTTAAAGACCCATCAAATCTGTAGGACGGGCGTAGCGAGGACTTTTCAATCGGTAAAAGTTTTTAGCAATATGGCAGTTCTTGAAAATGTATTGTTAGGCTCATTATTTGGGAGGTCAACCGGCATGTCATCAGTGGATGCCACCCGAGAAGCGATGGAGTCATTAGAATTTGTGGGGTTGTCAGCAGTGAGAGCGATTCCTGCCAAAGACATAACCCTGGCTAACCAGAAGCGACTTGAAGTCGCTCGAGCGTTAGCCACCAAACCAGAACTATTGTTGCTTGATGAGCTGATAGCCGGTCTAAATCCTACAGAAACAACGGAGGCGATGGAGTTGGTGACTAAGATTCGAGATAAGGGGATTACCATTTTCATGATTGAGCATGTCATGAAAGCCATTATGGGTATATGTGACCGACTGATTGTCCTCCATCACGGCGAAAAAATTGCCGAAGGAACACCACGGGAGATTGCCACCAGCCGAACAGTCGTTGAGGTATACTTAGGAGAGCAGGCTTATGCTGGAAGTTAGCAACATAGATGCTTTTTATGGCAAGGTTCAGGCGTTGTGGGGTGTTTCTTTAAGAATCGATGAAGAAGAAATAGTTGCTTTGATTGGCGCCAACGGAGCCGGTAAAACGACACTGCTTAACACGTTATCCGGCGCGCTACGCCCAGCTTCGGGTAATGCGACATTCCTTGGCAAGAAAATAGATGGCCTACCATCTCATGCCATTGTGGAATTAGGCATCTCTCATGTACCCGAGGGTGGCAAGCTTTTTCCCGATATGTCAGTGCGTGAAAACTTAGAGATGGGTGCGTATCCTCACCACGCCTGGAAACAGAAGGAAGAAACGTTTAAGCAGGTTTATCAAGTTTTCCCCAAATTAAGAGAAAGAGAGGGGCAATTAGCCAGGACATTAAGCGGTGGCGAGAAGCAAATGTTGGCGATGGGTCGGGGTTTAATGTCAAAACCGAGACTATGCCTGTTTGATGAGCCATCGTACGGTCTGGCGCCGATATTATTATTAGAAGTTTTCCGGGTCATCGAATCCCTGCGCGAGCAGGGGCTTACCGTCTTACTGATTGAGCAAAATGTTCATCATGCCTTGGAGATAGCTGATCGGGCATATGTATTAGAAAATGGGCGAATCGTCTTAGAAGGAAACAGTAGAGATTTACTCAAAAATGATTATGTCAGGAAAGCCTATTTAGGATTATGATTTTTTGGTTTACTGCTTCGATGGGTTTTAAGCGAAAGGTGAAGCAGCGAAGGCACAGGGGGGTGCGGGTGCTGAAACATCAGCCAGCTGAGGTGATCGAGAACAAATTCTCTCCTCTCTTGGGTTTTTCAGGGATATTTCTTTAAATTTTTTAAAAAGCATATGGTTTAACGCTAACGGTCCGGGGCTTAAGATCTCAATAAAACTCAAGGAGGTGAAGAGACATGGCTAAAGATCTCGTTAAAACATTAGCAGATTTAAAGGAAAAAGAAGCTCTTAAGATTGTTGAAGATCGACTGAGTGCTGGGGAAGATCCGCTCAAGATTCTGGACGATGCCAAACATGCCTTGGAAATCGTAGGCAAGCGCTTTTCCGATTGCCAATATTTCATACCTGACTTGGTGTACTCCGGTGAGATATTGAAGCAAATAACCGATATGGTTAAGCCGAAGCTGACCAAGGCAGCGGCGGTGAAGCGCCTGGGTAAGATTGTCGTGGGCACGGTTGCCGGAGATATCCATGATATCGGTAAAGATATTGTCGTCTTTATGCTCGATGTCAATGGGTTTGAAGTTTTCGATCTTGGCATTGATGTGCCGGCGGAGAAATTCGTGGATACCATTCAAAAGACCGGAAGCAAGGTGGTTGGAATGAGCGGCTTCCTAACTTTAGCCTTTCAATCCATGAAGGATACTATCGAGGCGATCAAAAAGGCAGGGCTCCGGAATGATGTAAAAATCATGATCGGAGGTGGCCAGATTGATGATCAGGTGAAGGGTTTTACAGGGGCGGACGCCTGTGGAAAAGACGCCATGGAGGCTGTTAAACTGGCCAAGGGCTGGATAGGAGGGTAAGGCGATGGAAAAGAAATGGGAAGAGATGTCAGCCGATGAAAAGCAGGAGGCGCAGTTTCAAAAGTTGCTTAGGCCGAAAGACCATGAGGGGAATGACCTTAAGTTCCAAAGCAAGGAAGCAGAGGCTAACTATAAAGCAAGCATAACCAGAATCAAAGATGCCATTCAGTTGAAAAAGACGCCGGACAGGGTGCCGGTCACTATACTTCCGAGCATGTTCCCTTATCTTAATGCCGGGATGACCGTTCAAGAGGCCATGTATGACTACGACAAATGCGCCGCGGCCTTTAAGAAATTCATCTTGGAATTTAAGCCGGATATGAATATAGCCGCTTCAGCGCCGGGACCGGGAAAGTTCTACGAGATCCTTGACTACAAGCTATATGCCTGGCCGGGGCACGGGGTCTCACCTACAAGCAGCTACCAGTGCCATGAGGGCGAATACATGAAGGCGGAGGAATATGATCTCTTGCTGATGGACCCGTCGTTTTTCTTCAGGAATTTCTACCTGCCACGTGTATTCGGGGCGCTACAGGGATTCCAGATGCTTCCCCCCCTCACCGGCATACTTGAAATGTATGGGGTTGCCTTTAATTTCATCCCTTATGCTCTACCCCCTGTTCAAGCCACCTATAAGGCCCTTTTTGAGGCCGGGGCAGAAGCCCTGAAGTGGGCGATGGTTATGGGTGGTTCAAATGGTGACTTGGCATCACTAGGGTTTCCGAATATCCTCGGCGGATTTACCAAGGCACCGTTTGACACGATCGGCGACACCCTCAGGGGCACCAAAGGGATAATGATGGATATGTACCGGCAGCCCGATAAACTCCTCGAAGCCCTGGAAGCAATAACGCCAATCATGATTGGTATGGGGTTGGGCGCTTCACAACAGACCGGAAATCCTCAGATATTTATGCCCCTCCATAAAGGCGCTGATGGCTTCCTCTCCGATGAGCAGTTCAAGAAATTCTACTGGCCTACCTTTAAACAGGTTATATTGGGCTTAATTGAGGGGGGATGCATACCATTTCCTGCGCTTGAGGGGCATTGGGGCTCGCGTCTGAAAGTTATCCAAGACATACCGAAAGGCAAGACGATGTGGATGGTTGACCAGACAGATATGGCGAAAGCCAAGGAGACATTGGGTAAGAATGCTTGCCTCATCGGCAACGTTCCCTCCTCCATGTTGGGATTAGCCACATCCGGTGAAGTGAAAGCTTACTGTAAGAAACTCATCGATACGGTTGGTAAAGGCGGTGGTTTTATCATGAGCAACGGGGCGTTCTTTGACGAGGCAAAGCCGGAGAATGTCAAGGCGATGGTTGACTTCACCAAAGAATACGGCGTGTACAAATAGATATTTGATGAGCCGGAGTTTCAATACGGAACAGGAGTGCTGTACACTGGGACCTTGCCGATGGTTTAGTCTTGCCACTGGCAAGGCCCCAAAGAACAGAATATGCCTGCCATCCGTGATATCCCCCTGAACTTGAAGACCCATGGGTAATTCAGGCGAAATCGTCAAAAAGGCCTTTGAACACCGGTTTACGGGGCGTCTTCCGAAAGGGGAGCTCTGGCTGGGGACAGATCTTTTAAAAAAGGCGAATCTTCAAGATAACCTGAAAGGCCGTCTCGCGCTTATAAAGTGTCTGGGACAGGATATCCTTTGCCTTCCCCTATCAACGGAAATATCCATGAACAAGGCCCTTGGATACAGGTATTTCAGTTTAAAAGAGTTTAAAGAGGCCTCAAGGATGAGTGACCTCTTTTTAATAGCCTTAATCGATGGGCCCTTTCAGAGGCTTGCAGAAAAAAAAGGATTGATGCATGTCCTCACCGGATGGAAACGGGAAAAGCATGAATTTGCAAAGGCGTATGAGAAAGAACATGCTGAAGTTGACATGCTGATAAAGCGGTGTCTTGAACTGTCAGTTGATGCGGTCATCATAGCGGATGATGTGGCCGGCGAACGCTCTCCATTTCTTGCTCCAGATGATATTCAGGGTCTCTTTTCTCCCTTTTATGCCCAGGCAGTCTCCGAAATTCATGGAGGGCATTCTTACGCTATGTTTCATTCCTGTGGCAATATTACCAGATTAATTCCGCAACTTGTTTCATATGGGTTTGATGGCCTGGCAGCCCTCCAGCATCGGGCCAATGACCTTATCTCTATAAAAGAGAAATACGGGTCAACTCTTACGTTGATGGCAGGAATCGAAGCGGAGATTTTAGAGGCAGGGAAAATGTCTTTATCCGGCTTGAAGGAATACGAAAGGATTGTGCGGTCCCTTTCCCCAGGGGGTGGCTTTATCATCTCCTCATGCAGCGGCCTGTATTCTGGCGATTTTCTTGAAAGGATACAAGAACTCTATCGAATCGCAGACGAATTATTCAGCGATTAACTCGCCAAAATAGGAAAAAATGGACGCCTGTACCATTGATTTTGAGCCAGTTGGCCGAAGAGGGAAGTGTCAGAGGAACGAGTCTCTTTTAGCTTGTGCTCGCCGGCTTGGTGTAGGGATCAGTAGCATCTGTGGAGGCAGAGGAACGTGCCTTTCATGCAAGGTGCAAGTTCTAAGTGGAACGGTCTCAGAACCAACATCAAACGAACTGGAGACCTTTTCATCTCAAGAATTGAAGGAGGGCTGGCGTCTGGCCTGTCAGACTTATCCTATCCGTGACTGTAAATTGACTGTGCCACCCGAGTCGATGACCACGCCACAGCGGGTTCAGGTGGAGGGATTAGAGATAACAGTCCACCCGGAGCCGCCTGTTCGAGCCTACCCTTTGCAACTTTCGCCTCCTTCCCTGTCCGCACCACACGCTGATGCTGACCGATTGCTCGAGGCACTCAACCAGCAACACCCATTACACTGCAGCAAAGTGGATATTGGGGCCCTCCGTGCTCTTTCTGATCAGTTGCGGTCGTGGAGCTGGAAATGCCAGGCCATAGTTCGCAATGACGAAGTGGTAGCTCTCGTTCCCTGCACAAGCCACCCTTTGGGTTTAGCCGTAGACTTGGGCACCACCAAGATTGCGGGCTATCTGGTTGACCTGAGCGACGGCAGGACCTTAGCAGCCAAAGGAATCATGAATCCCCAGATCAGCCTTGGCGAGGATATCATCAGCCGTATGACTATTGTCATTCAATCGCCGGATGAAGGCGCACGGATACAGAAGTTGGCTGTCGAAGCAATCAACGAGCTCTCCGCTGACCTGTGTACTGAGGTCAACGTCAACACAGAGGAGATTGTTGAGGCAGTTGTCGTAGGCAATACGGCCATGCACCACCTCTTTCTCGGCTTACCCGTCAGACAACTTACTCTCTCTCCCTTTGCCCCTGCGGTCAGCAGGGCTTTGGACGTTAAGGCAAGGGACTTGGGCTTACGTATTGCTCCAGGGGCATACGTTCATCTCTTATCTAACATCGCTGGTTTTGTTGGTGCCGACCATGTGGCGATGTTGCTGGTAACGGGAGTCGAACAGGCGGCAGGGCCAATCGTGGCTCTGGACATCGGGACGAATACCGAGGTTTCCCTAATCAACCGTGGAAAGATCACTGCCGTCTCCTGTGCCTCCGGCCCAGCATTCGAAGGGGGTCATATCAAGGATGGTATGCGGGCTGCCACAGGAGCGATCGAAAGATTGCGAATAGCAGATAGTAGCATTCAGTACCAGACGATTAATCAAGCACCGCCCATTGGTATTTGCGGGTCCGGAATACTTGATGCCCTGTCTCAGCTTTATCTGGCTGGAATCCTGGATGAAGGCGGCAGGATCATGGACAACCACGCTCGTGTCCGAACCTCCAAGGGGCAACGCGAGTTCGTGTTGGTGGGGGAGGAGGAACGGGACGGGCAGCCAGCGATCACGATCACTCAGCGCGATATGAGAGAATTACAGCTGGCCAAGGCAGCCATTCGCGCCGGCATCCAGGTGCTTCTGGAAGCAAACGGTTGCTCTGAACAGGAAATTGAGGAGGTGATCATTGCCGGAGCCTTTGGCACCTACATCAATGTGGCCAGTGCAGTGGCCATTGGTATGTTGCCATCACTCCCTCTCGACCGTTTTCGGCAGGTAGGAAACGCGGCTGGTATGGGAGCCAAACTCGCTCTGATTTCCCTTGGTGAGCGGGCGAAGGCCCAAGCCATTGCCTCTCGAGTCAAGTATATTGAATTAGGCAGTGCTCCTAACTTTGAACAGACCTTCATTCAGGCGAGTTACTTAGGACGATATAGGATGAGAGATGGCAAGAGGGAGGAGATGGACTGATGGAGACCAGAGTGTCAAGCCCCACGAGAGAAGTCATCATTAGTGATGACCAGCCCACAGCACTGATTGGCGAGCGGATCAATCCCACGGGCAAGAAAAAACTGGCAGAGGCATTGAAGGCAGGCGACCTGGAGATAATCCGTAAAGAAGCTCTCGCTCAAGCAGAAGCCGGGGCGGACATTCTTGATATCAACGTGGGGACATTCGGTGTGGATGAGGTGACCCTCCTTCCCCAGGCAGTGAAAGCAGTGATGGATACAATAGATATACCTCTATGCCTTGATAGTGCTGATCCTAAGGCATTAGAGGCAGCTCTCAAAGTCTACAAAGGCAAGCCGCTCATTAACTCGGTGACGGGTGAGGAACACTCCTTAGCCAAAGTTCTCCCTCTGGTCAAAGAATATGGAGCAGCCGTCATTGGTTTGGTGCAAGACGACAAGGGGATCCCAAAGGATTCAGAGCGGAGGGTAGCCATTGCCCATGAATTAGTGGAGCGTGCTGAGGCAGTGGGTATTGCTCGAGAAGACATGATTATCGATTGCCTGACTTTCGCTGTGGGAGCCGATCCCAGCTCTGGACCAGTCGTCATCGAAGCGATTCGAAGGATTAAGGCCGAATTGGGAGTCAACCTGACACTGGGAGCCAGCAATGTCTCTTTTGGCTTGCCTGATCGTGACTTGCTCAATAGTGCCTTCGTCGTGATGGCTGTTGCTGCAGGGGCCACCTGCCTTATTGTCGATGTGGCCCAAGTACGGCCAGCCATTCTGGCCGCTGATCTGATCCTGGGCCGCGATAGACGTGCAAGACGTTATATTGAGGCTCACCGCCAACGCCAGAGGCCGCGGGAACTGCCATAACTTCAACATAATCCCACAAGGCCGCGTGGTCAGCCACGAACGATCAAAATCCCCCTCAATCCCCCTTTTTCAAAGGGGGAGGTCACTCCTCCCTTTCGTAAAGGGAGGCGCCGCCGTCCAGAGGCTAAATACTCGCGCAAGCGAGGCATTGGGACTCTGGCGCCGGACCGTGGGGAGGGATTTAGAAAGCTGTTTTCTAACTAATGCAAGCTCGGTTTTAGGCTCTTGACAATTTTTCTTTAATAAATTATAAAGCCCAAAATGGTGGTAAAATGGACTTAAGTTCTAAAAGGCTGTCTGATTATTACTTTTACCTTCAAGCCATTCACCTGTGCGCTTAGATGATAGGTTATTGTCAAAAGGGCCATGGGTGACTAAGATCCATGGCCCTTTTGTTTTAGGGCCATAGAGATTCTCTCTATGGTTTTTTTGTTTGTGGAGAATGTGGCAATGGAGCCTCTGGTCATTGTTTCGAAAGGGAAGAATCCCTATGTTACAACAAAACGGGGACTTGAAAAGTTTCCTTTACCGGATCTGAAGGGAAGGGAGGTTTTGATAAAACCCAATGCGGCCCGATTGGCCTCCCCTGGAGACGGGGTGACGACCCATCCCCAGGTGGTCGCTGCTACCATCGACCAGCTAAGAGAGAGAGGAGTCCGCCGAATCGCCATCGGTGAGAGTTGTATCTTCGGCGTGAACCCAGGAGAAGCTTTCCAGGTCACGGGCATAAAAGAGATTTCTGAGGAAAAAAAGGTTGAGCTTCTCGATTTAGATCACGGGGAGCCGATGGAGATAGCGATCCCGGGAGGAAAGGTTATTAAGAAGATTAAAGTCCCTGCCGTGCTAAAGGAATTCGATTTCACTATTTCCATCCCGGTCATGAAGACCCACATGCACACCCAGGTCACGCTGAGCATCAAAAATATGAAGGGTCTATTATGGCGGAGGGAAAAGGCGAGATTTCATCAGCTCCGTTACGGTAAAAAAATCACCAAGGGTGATAAGGAATTGGATATCGCCATCTCAGAAATGGCTTCGGTTCTCTTTCCCCAGTTATCCATCATTGATGGCACAGTGGGGATGGAAGGAATGGGGCCGGCTTATGGGCGGGGGAAGAAGATGGAAATGATCCTCGTCGGGAATAATGCCCTTTCGACTGATGCGGTGGCTGCCAGGCTAATGGGCTTAAGCCCTGAGGTCATCCCTCACCTCAGACTGACAGCGGAAAGAGGGTTGGGAGAAATCGACCCGCAAAAGATATCAGTCAACCCAAAAAATTACTCGAAATGGGTGGTCCCTTTTGAGCCTCCCCCTTCCAAACTATCTATTCCTTTCCCTAACGTCATGGTTCATGACGAGGGATCGTGCAGTGCCTGCCTTTCAACGCTGTTGGTCTTTCTTCAAGATTACCATTCAAGGCTTACGGACTATCGTTTGGAGGATCAAAACGTTCATGTTGGAATCGGAAAACATCTGGAGGCTTGTCCGAAAGGAACGATCCTGATAGGAAACTGCTCATCGAAGATGAAAAGTCGGGGTATCTTTATTCAGGGATGCCCACCCGTGGCCTCGCAGATAGCGGATAGTTTGAAGATATGAATCGCCTTCAAAAATTGATACAACGATAAGGATTTGAGGGGTCAAGGCATAGGGCTACCTCTAAAAATGTCATTCCTGCGAAAGCAGGAATCCAGAAGCTTCAAACAATACTGGACTCCCGCCGGAGTTTACCCCGTACTGGATACGAGGCGGGAGTGACAATTTGGTAATTATTAGAACCGCCCATAGAGATCAGAAGGGAGAAGAGGCCGTGTTTAAGAAAATACTCATTGCCAATCGAGGAGAAATCGCAGTTCGCATACTTCGTGCCTGCCATGAGCTGGGGATTTCGGTAGTGGCCGTTTACTCCGAATCGGATCGGGGGGCGCTGCATGTCCGTTATGCAGACGAGGCCTACTGCTTGGGCTCCGGACCTTCCGATGAAACTTACCTCGCACGAGATAAAATTTTAGGGATAGCCAGGGAAGCCGGAGCAGACGCCATTCATCCGGGGTACGGATTTTTAGCAGAAAACCGGGAATTCGCCCAAGCCTGCCAGAAGGAGGGGATCACCTTCATTGGTCCTTCCGGAGAATCCCTGGAAACCATGGGAAGGAAGATCAGGGCTAAATCCAGTATGACCCAGGCACAGATTAATGTGATCCCGGGAAGCGACTGTCCCATGGACAATAAGGAGGAGGCTCTGAGAGAGGCAAATGCTTTGGGGTATCCGGTTCTGATCAAAGCGGTGGCGGGCGGTGGGGGCAAGGGGATCCGACGGGTGGACCGGGGTGCTCAGCTTTTTCAAGCCATGAACGTGGCCAGGGCAGAGGCCAAGGCTGCCTTCGGAAACGATGCCCTCTACCTCGAAAAATATATCCCGAACGCACGCCACATCGAGTTTCAGATCTTGGCCGATCATTACGGTAACATCATCCACCTCTTCGACCGGGAATGTTCCATCCAGAGGAGGTATCAAAAAATATTAGAAGAATGTCCTTCTCCTTATTTGGATGATACCACACGGCTTCGAATGGCAGGGGTGGCCCTCTCCGCTGCCATCGCCATGAAATATAGTGGGGCCGGGACTGTCGAATTCCTTGTGGATCGGCAGAAAAATTTTTATTACTTGGAGCTCAACGCCCGGCTCCAGGTGGAACATCCGGTGACGGAGATGGTGACCGGAGTGGACATTGTGAAGGCCCAAATCCGCATTGCGGAAGGGGAGAAGCTTCCTCTGACCCAAAAGGATGTGGAACCCATTGGGGCCTCCCTGGTTTGCCGAATCTACTCAGAGGATCCCGAAAACAACTTTTTCCCTTCCACCGGCAGAATTGAGAGGCTGCAGATCCCCGGCGGACCGGGAGTACGGGTAGACCTTGGAATCTACGAAGGGTACACGGTTCCCATCTTCTATGACCCCATTATTGCCAAGGTCATTGTTTGGGGAAGAAATCGCCAAGAGGCCATTTTGCGGATGGATCGAGCCCTCCAGGAGTTAGTCATCAAGGGGATCAAGACTACGATCCCCTTTCACCGGTGGCTTGTGAACAATCAACGGTTCATTCAGGGAGATTTCGATACCAACTTTCTGGAGGAGGAGTATTTCCAAAGGAAGAAGGAGCCCGGTGACTCCTTCCAGGAGTTGGCCTGCATTGCCACGGCCATCCGGGCTTATGAAAAAGATCGGAAGGAGATCGATGATGGAATATAAAATTAAGACGGAAAACGGAATTTATTCCGTTCAGGTAGAGCCCTTGGAAGATCACCTCTATCGGGTTTCCTTCATGGATCGAACCCATTTGGTCGATGTGCTGGAGGTCTCAGACAATCTTTACTCCATGATCTGCGACGGGAGATCGTATGAAGTGGACCTCGTGGAGGAAGGGGATACTTACGAGGCCTCCATAAAAGGAAAGAATTACTGGGGAGAAATCCTTCGACCGGATGAGATCATACCTCTCTCCGAAGAAGAAAAAGAAGCAGTCGCTATCCCTGAAGAAGAGGTCTTGACCACACCACTGTCCTGTAAAGTGATCAAGGTTTTGGTCAAGGAAGGGGAGGCAGTGGAAATGGACCAGGTGCTCGTCATTATCGAGGCCATGAAGATGGAGATGCCCATCTCTTCGACGAATCGAGGAAAAGTGAAAGAGGTTCTGGTGCGTGAGGGGCAGGATGTGGATAAAGGGACAGAGCTGGTGATCCTGACACCTCTCTGAACATGGTCAGGCCAAAAGAAAATCTTCCCTGGGCTCCCCGTCGAATCTCAGAAAGTGGGGAGAAAATGTCGGGCTGTGTTCGGCCCATAAGAATGGACGTTTTGTCGAAGCTTTAGGATTGCGGATCATCAATGACGTTATGGGTAATTTTTCTCTTGAGTAAAACAGCCCAATTATGGAGGGTTAAGCCCCACAGTTTGATTTTAGAGGTACCGCCCTAAAGCTTCTCCAATCCGCCCATCCTTACGGGCCGGAAGTAGGGCATTACAAGTTTCTAAAATTTTTCTTGACAAAACATTTGGGCTGTGTTAAAAAGCCTATAAACATAGGGTAGAAGATGGATCAGCTTCGTTTCTATAATTTTGGCAGTGGGTTTAACTTTTATCGGTTTTACTATGCCCAAGTCTACCCGCTGCGGCTGGCTGATCGTTAAGAATTAGATTTAGCTGGTGAAGGCCGTGGGTAGATCGAAACTACCCACGGCCTTTTTATTTTAAGCCGTGGGAAAATTCCTCTCACGGCTTTTTTAATTTTGGACAAAGGAGGAAAAAGATCATGATTGGAAAAAGGATTCGCATGGAACGTATCATGGACAGGAATTCAGGCAAGACAGTGATCATACCGATGGATCATGGCGTAACGATTGGGCCAGTCGCCGGATTGATTAATATGCAAGAGACGATTGATGCCGTAGCGATTGGAGGAGCCAATGCCATCATTCTCCACAAGGGATTGGTTGAGGCGGGTCACAGGAGAAAGGGGAAAGATGTGGGCTTAATCGTTCACCTTTCTGCGAGCACCCAGCTGGCGCCTGATCCAAGCTCGAAAACCATGGTATGCACGGTAGAAGAGGCGATCAAGTTAGGAGCGGACGCCGTCTCGATCCATGTGAACCTCGGATCCGAAGATGAGAGGTCCATGTTAGAGGACCTTGGGAGGGTGGCCAAGGTGGCTTCCGAATGGGGGATGCCGCTTTTGGCCATGATGTACACGAGGGGTCCCAAGGTGAAGAGTGAATATGACGTCAAACTGGTGAAACATGCCGCTCGAGTGGGAGCTGAGCTGGGGGCAGATATTATTAAGGTTGTCTATACGGGTTCTGC
>Ga0315282_10001044_pt1 | contig 53426 bp, 55 predicted proteins | sample YL17G07_20_MG_FD_203693 | JGI IMG/M metagenome (GOLD analysis project Ga0315282, IMG submission 203693) | Sediment microbial communities from Yellowstone Lake, YNP, Wyoming, USA - YL17G07_20 | ecosystem: Environmental > Aquatic > Freshwater > Lake > Sediment | place: USA: Wyoming | collected...
CGTTCCCACCCATCAGATTGTTCAACGTGCTGGTGCTACCAGTCGTGCTGGCGACCCTGATGAACACCCTCTCATCCTTTGTGAAGTTGCTCCTCTTGTCAGCGGTGTTCGCCTGGCCGGTTCCTACCCCGGTGGTCTTATTCTTCGTCTCGCCGAGTATTACCCACCCGAAGTTGTCGAACCTGTTGTCCATGTAACCCGGGAATCCCGCATCGCCGCCGGACTGATCGGCGTTAAGATCAGGCGTGGGCGGGATGATGACAGGCTGCACAGGCAACTTGGTGATGCTCATCACGAACGTGGATTCCGCAGCATGACCTTTCTTGTCCTCGGCGTGGATGACGATGATGCCCCCGTCAAGCATCTGGGCGCTGAGACCGTCTCCTCTCACATTCCAGAAATCCCACCTGAACAAGTCTCCGCTTATGGACTGGGGGGCTCTCTGGGCATACTTGGTTGCGCTGCCTTGCAGCTGCTGCGTGTTGATCCAAACGTGACTCGTGTTGAGGTCGTTGTCGGGGTCGGTTATCGTGACATAGAACGAGTAATTGTCCCACTCGAGGACTGGGTCCGGCGTGGGGGTGACGTTGTTGGAGTCAGTGTATCTCTGTCCGATGACCGGCGGGTTTTGTCCCGTCCCACCCGTGATCTGGCTGGTCCAAACAGATGAGTGCTTGGCCATATCGACGACCGTGACGATTATCACGCTCGCGTATGAGGTGCCCAGGAGCTGCTTCGACCATGTCATGCCTGTCTTCCAGACAAGCGCATTATTCAGGCTAGGGTCGTTCGTCAGGTTGTACCCCTTCGCGATCGTGTCCTGCTCAACAAGTATCAGTGTCTGGGCCGTCTTCATCGAGTCCCCGCCCGCGTGGGTGATCGTGAGGTTGGCCCTCGAGCCATCTGCATTGAAGGTGATCCCCGCGGAGAAGGTGGCCTTTGTCAGCTGTTCCGGCATCGGCATGTTCTGAACGAATGCCATGATGCTGCTGAACAGGATGACGGTTATCATGAGAATCAGGATGTTGCCTATGATTTCGGAAACACCGCTTTCATTCGACCAAGACTTCTTCTTCCTAGCATCGAAACTCATAATCTCAGTCCTCCGGGGGAGAGAACATCCTCTTGCAACTATACGAATCATGAATTGGAGCGTATTTAAACGTGTTGCGGTCATTACCAACTACCATCCGGAAAAATCCACATGCCAGGTGCGAAACCAGCACGATTAAATAAGCCGCAGTCGCATCCGAACGTCAGATGCTGGAATCCGAACAAATCAACGTCATCGACAGGGTTCTTCTTCACTTGTCAAGGTTCGCGACCGAAGCGCCTCCGGAAGAGTACCCGCCCGAGAGCGCGCAGGTGGGGATCGCCTTCGCCGTCGGCATTTCTAGGACCCATGTGCCGCGCGCCGTCAAGGGTTTGATGAAAGATGGTCTGATCGAAGAACTCACCGCAAGGGTCAAGGGCCACGATAGACGGATGAACGTATACGTGGTGACTCAGGAGGGCATGAGAAAAGCGGACGACTTTTGGAGGTCCGCTCAGGGGATGCTGTTCTCCGTCATGCGGGAAGGCAACCTCACAAAGATGTCGGGAAAGGAGATCGAGGACCTGGTCGGAAAACGCAGAACGATAGCCGCGATCTCGCAGATGACCGATGGCATCGTGGTGATCGACGAGCACAAGCGGACGCCCATAAGAAGCCTCGACGAAGCCCCTTCACTTGGGGAGTTTCTTGGGAGAGATGCGGAGCTCAAGGCTATGGAAGCGTTCATCGAGTCTGACAGGCGTGTCTTGGTCGTCCTCGGTAACAGAGGATACGGGACGACATCGCTCGTAAGGAAGTTCGTGGAGACGAGGGATGACCTGGACGTCCTCTGGATCACCCTGAACTTGCGGACGACGGTGGATGAGCTCCAGTCCAAGGTGGTCGGCTTCGGGAAGAAAGTGAGCAAGGACGTCGAGAGTCTGGTGGACGCCCTGGGAGTGGAGACCGCCCTCTACGTCATTGATGACTACTTCTCTGTCGACGACCAGATCGTCGAGCTCTTCTCGTCGATGGTCGACATGGTGGACGGGGCCAAGATGATAATGACCGCGAGACAGGAGATGCCAGCGTACAACTGGTTCTATCACAAGCCACAGGTCGATGCCGGAATCGTCGAGGAGCTCAAGATATCGGGCTTGGACCAGGAGAGTGCAAAGAGGCTCCTGGGGAGCGCGAACATCGAATCGGACGCCCTCAAACGCGTGCTAGGAATGACCCGCTGCCAGCCCATGGCCTTGAAGATGCTCAGGGACGGGGACCTGGAAGGAATGAAGAAGAACACGGTCTTCACGGCCGAAGAGGCAAGGTACCTGCTGTTCCTGAAAGAGAAGACGAGGTGATGCCTCACCACTCGACGCCTTCTCTCGGGCTGAGTCCTTCAGAGTGAGGATGTTTCTTGCTGTCTATCATCGAGACGTAATCGGCGCACTCGATGAACTCGTTGGGGGCATTCCTGCCGGTCAACACGACCTCGATGCCCTCACCGCGGGATTGGAGTATCTTCAGGATCTCCTCGGCCCTGACAAGGCCGAAGGATACGGCAACATTCACCTCGTCCAGGATGAGGATGTCACAGCCTCCTCCAGCTACTCGCCGCTTCAGATAATCCATCGCCTCTCGCGCGCAGGCCCGGTCTGCCTTCGTCACGCGCTTGGGATTGACGAACTTCCCCGTTCCGAACTGAGCGACCTCGATGTTCTTCAGTCGCTTCGCCGCAATCGCCTCGCCCGTAGTCTCGCCTGTCTTCATGAACTGTATTATGCAGACCCTCAGTCCGTGCCCCGAAGCCCTCATCGCCAGCCCGAAGGCCGCGGTGGTCTTGCCCTTACCTGGGCCAGTGATGACATGGATCTTACCCAACTCGTTGATGTCCGTCACCGGACCCTTAGAGGAGTGCACCCAGAAAAAGATGCTAGTATGGATTCGATTGGTCCGACGGACTGTTGCGGGCCGAATCTTCTGGGAGGGAGAACTCGCGTTCGAGGAACCCTATCTGCTGCGTCTCCAGCGTCCGGGGGTCCACCGGCACGAGAAGGAACGATCCAGACATGGCCACCTCCTCGTTCGTGAGCTGGACCGCCTTCATGACTGGACCGAAGCCGTTCTCTGTTATCAGGTACTCGAGACCGTCGAGAAGGACGACCGAGCCAGGATTGGCCTTGATGAAATCCGAGATCGTGCTGTGGATCTTCATGAGCCTCGTTGGCTCGAGGCTGATGACCCCGCTCGCCATCTTGGATGCCTTCGCTATCCACATGATGGGACAGCCCAAGCCGTACAGCTGTTGGACCCTCGTCGGGTGGGTGCGAGTTATGACAAGACCTCGCCTGCCCTCGGACAGGAGCTTCTTCAACACATCGTAAGCCCGAGCGACCCCTTTGGAGGTGAACAGGTACGAGCTCCCGCTCTTGAGAGGCGGCTCCTCTTCACCGTTCATGAATGGACTTACCTCAGGCCCGCCTGCACGGCAAGGCCCTCATCCGTGATGTCGATGAGCTGTCGTCCGGTCGTGTGCTTCGTGCCGCGCATCTTAAGCACCTCAAGGAACTTGCGTCTGACCTTCTCCTCCTCCGGGTAAGACAGCATGACGACACCATCGACCATGTACGATTCCTGGCTGTGGGAGATGTCCTCGTAACTGAGCTCGGCGGTCACCAGCGCTAGGCAGTTGAAGGCCTTGAGATAGGCGAACAGCTCATGCATGAACTCCCTGGTCTCGCCCCTCCACTGCAACATGTCGGTCATGGGCGTTATGGGGTCGATCACGATCCTTAGCGGCTGGTACTGTTCGATCTTCTTCTTGATGATGGTGAGCATGTCGCTGGGATTCTTCATCAGTGTGGGACCGATGTCGATGAAGTTGACGACGCCCTTCTCGACCAGCTCCTGGTTGTAGAACGAGAACGAGGAAAGGAACTTCTGGACTAGCCATTGGGGCTCGGAGATCGCCGTTATGTAGAGCCCTTTCTCCCCCTCCCTCGCTCCATGGAACAAGCTCTGGACGGCCAAGGTGGTCTTGCCAGTCCCTGGCTCGCCCGCGACCAGGATCGCAGAAGGGAACGGGAAACCTCCCTGCAGCATCCCGTCCAGACCGGGGATGCCCGTGGTCTTCCTGGTCATCTCACAGCACCTCCGTGTCGATCACGAAAACGCACTTGTCATCTCCCTTCGATACGCACTTTCGCTCGTGACAGTAGACGTCCTTGCCAGTCCGTTCCTCGAATACCTTGGCCAGGATGCCTCTGAGCATGTGACAAGTGGGAGAATCGGAATTCGTCGCCTCGATCGAGCTAGCGGCGTTGATGGTGTCGCCTTCGAAGCTTATGTCGGAAACCCAGCCTTCCTTGATGAGCGCCTCCTTGATCCGGCCAAGGTCGGTGCCCGCACTCCGGATCAATCGATCACCGATTATGCGGCCACTCCTGTAGAACATGCCGTGGGAAGCGAAGGTCATAACGGTCTCGTACAGTCTTTTGATCTCGACAAGCTCCTCCCTGCGGAGCTTAATAGCTCGCTCTGGTTGCTCCATATAATCCACCTCGTTCCTCGGGAGTCTGTCTATCTGTAAGTCGGGACTTATACCTTTTGGTGTCGTTGGCGCGGAACAGAATGCTGGCCCTGGGACATATTAATCTACCCCGTGCTTCTACTGACTCGCCGTGATAGAGGTAGAATCCAAGTTCGAGTCTCCTGGGAACGAGAAGGTCGAGAAGGCCCTGGCGCATTTGGGGGCGAAGAAGATTGCCTCCGTGGATATGGAGGATGTATACTTCGCACACCCTTCGAAGGACTTCGGCAAGTCGGACGAGGCTCTCAGGTTGAGGAGGATTGACGGGTCCGGCGAGCTCACGTACAAAGGGCCACGGATGAATTCGGAGTCTGCCAAGGCTCGTGAGGAGGTCACTCTCAAGACAGACAACCCGCTCACCGCCCAGCGGATCATCGAAAGGCTGGGGTTCAAGGAATTCTGCACAGTGCGGAAGAGGAGAAGCAGCTATATTCTTGACAAACTGAGGGTGGATGTGGACGACGTGGAGGGTTTGGGGGAGTACGTCGAGCTAGAGGTGCTCACTGAGTCTCCCGAGAGAGCGGAACAGCTTGTCGAACTCGCCAGGAAGGAGTTGGCCCTCGACAGACTGGAGAAGAGGACTTATCTCGAACTTCTAATCGAAAGTGAAACTGCTGGGATAGGGCAACGAGAAGCGTGAATGTGAAGTCATTGTCGCGAACGAATATTCGCCAGAAGGGGTTTCAGAAAGGATTTCAGACGTTCTCACAGCTTGTTGATCTTCTCCGTCACAAACTGCTTGATGGCCGGGTCGTCCGGGATGGTTATCGATTTCTTGTACTTCTCGCTGCCATCCGGAAGGAAGTAACCTCTGGACACTGAGATGAACTCGCTGTCCCCTTCGTCGGTTATCGCCTTCTTTCGTGCCACTTCCAAGAAGTTGTTCTTCCCAAAGGGAATCTTCTCGGCGCTCAACGTTTCAAACCGCACTTTTACGTCTTTCTCATCATCCATTCGGTTGCCTCCGTAGTTAGGCATCATACAAAGATTGTGGTGAAATATAAATCTTCGTCGAAGCTTTTCGTGCAATCCGGCATCGGACCCCTGGAACTCTTCGCGAGGGTACCCCTCGGTTGTAGGAAAAAGGGTCAGTCAAGTAAGGCGCGATTCTACGGGTGGGGCCCGGGATGTGATCGGTGTTGAGAACATGATGCCCAAGAGAAGCGCGTGCGTTTGCAACTCCAGGGAAACGATACTACAATAGAGTAATATAGACAGGAGAATGTTTGCGCTGGCCGTGACTGAAGGCTCACAGCCAGTGCCTGTACCGCCAACTCAATCCACGGAAGAGAGGTGCCATGTTTGCGGCACCATCCTCCCTCATAACGCTGCTTTCTGTCCGAACTGCGGTGTAGTAAGAACATCGCTGGTGGGCAAGCCACTGCCATACGCTTCGCCTAGAATGTGGATGGAACAGCAGTACCGGAGTTCTAGGTCGAAGATATCACTAAGGGTGACAGCCAAATCAATCGTCGCCATCTTGATGTTGACTATGATTGCCATGACCGCCCTAATGCTGATCACGCTGGTCTATGGGACATCAATAGTTGGGCCAGCGATACTGGACGGCACCGGTCACCTGGAACAATACGGAATCTTCGTCGTCCTGCCCATTTTCGTGACCATAGCGACGCTGTCAGGCCCGTCTCTCTTCGCCTACTACATCTTCCTCGTATTCGCTATAGTCGCGAGCGGCGCATGGGTCTTCGCGACAAGCGCGAGAGTGTTCATCAAGGAGATGCGAGGAAAGGCGAAATCGCGGGAGCACAGTTCCCTGTTCGATACATTTGCTCTCCTTTGTGCAACCATATTCTTCACTTACGCGACGGTCCTCTTGGTGATACTGTTCCAAGGAGACACAGGAACGACCCCTTCAACTGGAACTCTCGCGGAATCGCTCTTCCTCCTCGCAAATGCGGCAGTTTGGGAGGAGATCGCGGTCCGGGTTCTCCTCATAGGCATCCCACTCATTATCGCGCACATCGTCCTCAAGAAGCTCCGGAGCAGGCCCCTCAGTAGTGCCCACCGCTACATCCTGGGCGGTGGATTCAAGTTCGGCGTCATAGAGACGGCCCTTGTCGTGGCGTCATCGACCATCTTCGGAGTCGCGCACTGGGTCGGGGGATGGCCCGCGTGGAAGATACCCGATGCAACAGTGGCAGGATTAGCATTCGGATATCTCTTCCTCAGACATGGCCTGCCTTCTGCCATCCTACTGCACTTTGTGAACGACTATCTCACGATGCCCGCCACTGTCTTCGACTCCAGCACGGGAGGGTTGGGCATATTGACAATTCTTCTCGCGCTCTTCTGGGCGCTCCTTGGAAGCGTGCTCTTCGCCTACTATGTCATCCGAGTGATTGAGTTCTTCTCCAACAAGACTTACTTCGAGGACAAGCCTGCGGGAGTAGGAATGTCAGGCATTGACCCCCGATTGCACGGCTACTACCCACCGCCATACTCATATGCTCCGCTGCAGCAAGTCCGGACCAAGCATCAATCCAATGCTGGTATGGTCACGCCTGGTCCAACCGTCGGCCATGGATACACTGGTGGGTACGTCTGCCCAGCATGCGGATACACCCAAGCACGTTGGACTGATGGCAAGTTCCAATGCCTACGGTGTGGGAAGGTTACCTAGAATTCTCTCGAGCTTCAACTTGCTCTTCATGCCTGGCTCCAGGTCAGTGGATTCGATTATCATATTGCCGTCGTAAGCCTTCGCCAGGATTCCGATCACTTTCATGATGTCTGCAGTGCCATCATCGATTTCGTTATGCTGGTCCCAGGTGCCCTCGTTGTTGTGGAGGTGGACGTTCTTGAACCGATTGGCGAGCTTCAGGAATTCATCTATCTGTCCAGATGTGTTGGCATGCCCCATGTCAAAGCATATTCCCAGGCCTGCGCTATCGACGACCTCGAGAAGCTCGGCTGCGGTCGTGCATGTGCCATTGATGTTCGCGGGCATGTTCTCGATAGCGATGACGACCGAATTGTCGCGCGCGAAGGCCGCGAGCTCCTTCACGGAATCCTTGGTTTTCTCGAGCGCCTTTGCCTTGTTCAGGAACGCGATGCCTTGGATGAAGCCGGGGTGGACCGTGGCCAGAGGTATCTCCAACTGATGGCACATCATGATCGTCTGTTTGACTTCGCTCAGAGCTGCGAGCCTCATGGGTTCGTGGACGCTCCCAATATTGACATCGCTGATCGGGACGTGTACCTGGAAGCTCATGTCGAGCGATTCCCTGCCGTATCCGATGCCATCTCTGATCAGTTCGAGCCCGTCTTCACCCTCCGAGAGGATCTCCCAGAGCTGGAAATGCTCCGAAATCCTCTCCAGCATATTCAAGAACGGCACTTGGCAGAAAGTCGGTGACGATATTCCTATCATGTTCTGTTCTCCCGTCTCGTTTCTGGGAGCAAGGAATCAATGAGTGCCTGGATGTCCTCAGTCGACATAATCACCTCGATGTCCCCGAGGGCGTGGGATTCCTCTGAGAATGATATCTTGCCGACGGACGCGACCTGTTTGTTCAACACGAAGGAGGCGAAACCTCGCTTCAGCCCGCGCCTCAGGACTGCTCGCGCGGCGTCCCGTATCCTCTGCCGCTTGAGCAGATCACAGAAGGTTTCGAGGGAGCGTGAGTGAGCGACCATAGGATCCTCGCCTTGGATCTCGGCATCGGGGAAAACATTCGTGATCGCACGAGCGATCTTCCCCCTGTCCTCCGTGGGGTAACATCTCGTTCTAATCGTCACCTCGACCATAGCCATGTACGATGTTAGAAAAGATATTTAAAGACGCCCGCCCTAGGTTTGGAGGCTCATGAAGAAGAGGATTTTGAGAGCTTTCGCCGAGAACGGCATCCTGGCTGATCCTGAGGCGGTGGATGCCATTTCACAGTCGTCCGAAGCGATGAGGTGCGTTGATGTCATTCTTCAGGATGAGAATCGACCACTCGTCCTCACGAGATCCGATGCCGACGATTATCTGACTTGCGAGCCTAAGATGCGTCCGCTCGCCCAAACGAAACCCGTGATCAAAGAGGAGAAAGTGCCCTCGTTAGAACCAGTGTCCAACCGCGGGGCCGAGAAGGGCGAGGACATCAAGATCCTGAAGGACATAACCGGAGACTCCACCTGCGTAGGCAATGTGATCGACTTCGCGAAGTTGTTCAATGACAGATTCTCCGTATTGAAGAAGATCCTTACCAGGCGGCGGGAACTGTCCGGGCTGTCCACGATAGCCAAGGCGAAGAAGGTGAGGAGGGACATCAAGTTCATTGGTATGATAAACGACATTCGGACGACCAAGAACGGTCACACTATGATCGACCTTGAGGACGAGGAGGACAAGATACAGGTCCTTCTGATGAAGGGGGCGAAGAGCATCGACACTTTCGTCAAGGACGAGGTCGTTGGCATCGTCGGGTCCTTCAGCAAGGACGGGGAGATAGTGGTCGCGAAGGAGATCGTCCGGCCCGAGGTCCCGATCAGCAGCGGGATGACGCCCAACGGCTCCGATTCGATTGTAGCATTCGTTTCCGATATCCATGTGGGCAGCGCGGAGTTCCTGGGAAAGGAATGGGACAGGTTCGTCAGTTGGCTCAACAAGGACCCCGTCGCCAAGGATGTGAGATACATCGTCGTACCTGGGGACTTGGTCGATGGCATCGGCATATATCCAGACCAGGAGGACGAATTGGTCATAGAGGACGTATACGCGCAATACACGGAGCTCGCGCGCCTCATGGAAGGAATACCTGATAGGATCAAGATCGTGATGATGCCCGGGAACCATGATGCCGTGCGGCTCGCGGAGCCGCAGCCCGCACTTCCGGAGTCGATAACCAAGATGTTCGATGCCAGGACCAGGTTCGTGGGAAATCCTTGCTACATGGAGATCGAAGGCAGGACCATACTCGCCTACCACGGAAGGAGCATGGATGACTTCATCAGCGGCATCCACGCCCTTTCCTACAACGACCCCGCCGAGATCATGAGGGAGATGCTGCGGCGTCGGCACATGGCGCCCATCTACGGCGAGCGGACGGCGATCGCTCCCGAGCAGAAGGACTATCTCGTCATTGACCGCGTGCCGAACATCTTCGTGACCGGCCACGTGCACGCGTGCGCGGTAGCGGAGTATCGAGGCATAAAGCTGATCAACGCGTCTGCATGGCAATCCCAGACCTCCTTCCAGAGGATGCACAACCAGATACCCGACCCCGCCAAGGTCCCGATGGTAAATCTGGGGACCGGCGAGGTCTGGGTCGAGGATTTCTCCAGCTGAGGGAAAGGAAAGACTTGATAAACGCCGACTGGGATTGCCCGTCGTGCGAGACCTAGATGCCTTCTTCAGGCCGAAGTCCGTAGCAGTTGTTGGCGCGACCCCGACTGCTGGGAAGATCGGCAACATCCTCATCGAGAATCTCTTCAGCGACGGCTACAAGGGCAAGATCTTCTTCGTCAACCCCAACTATCAGGAGATACTCGGGATGTCCTGCTACAAGTCGATCATGGACTGTCCAGGGACTGTGGACATGGCTGTGATCGTCGTGCCAGCAAAGCTAGTTCCCGAGATCCTCGAGCAGGTGGGCCAGAAGGGCACCAAGGCCGTTACCATCATATCCGCAGGTTTCTCCGAAGGGGACGCGGAGGGCAAGGAAAGGGAGAGGCTAGTCCTCGAGATCGCCCACAAGCACGAGCTGAGGATCGTGGGCCCGAACTCCCTGGGCGTGATCTCCCCACACGCAAGGCTCAACGCTTCGTTCGCGAGAGCATCCCCGCTCAAAGGATCCATCGCATTCTTCTCTCAGAGCGGCGCGTTCTGCACAGCCGCCATCGAGTACTCGATAGGGGAGACGCTTGGGTTCTCGGCCTTCGTCAGCTCTGGAAACAAGGCGGACATCGACGATGCCGACCTGATCAGGTACTTCGCCCACGACGAGAGGACCAGATGCATCGCGGCTTACATGGAATCAACGAGAAAGGGCCCTGAACTGTTCCAGGCACTCGATAGGGCGTCCAGGAAGAAGCCGGTCGTGATACTCAAGGCAGGGAGGTCGGCCAAGGGTGCGAAGGCCGCGAGCTCCCACACAGGAGCGCTCGCTGGGTCGGACTCCGCCTACGACGCGGTCTTCAGGCAGACGGGTGTCTACCGAGCGAAGACGATGTTCGAACTGTTCGACGCCGCGCAGGCGCTCGCGAACCAGCCGCCACTGACAGGAGATGGCGTGGCAATCGTGACCAATGCAGGCGGGATGGGAGTGATCGCGACGGATGCGGCTGACGATGTGGGATTGGCCCTGTCAGAACTCTCCGATGAGACCCTGGAGCAGATCGGAAAGGCAGTCCCCCCGACCTGGAGCCGGGGCAACCCGGTCGACATAATCGGAGATGCGGACACGACGAGATACGCCGACGTCCTGAAGGTCGTGGGCCAGGCTCCTGAGGTCAAGGGCATCATGGTCATAGCCGCGAGGCAGGCCGCCACGAACCTCTACGAAATCGCGAAATGGATCTCCATCACCGCGAAGCTGAGCGGAAAGCCGACTGTCGCATGCTTCGCCGGAATAGATGACCCTGAATCGGAGCAGTTCCTTGATTCGAGAGGGATTCCCGTGATGTCGGTGCCCGAGAGGGCCATCACTTCCCTCCGCGCGCTCTCGCTCAGAGGCAAATACCTGAAGAAGAAGGGCCTCGTTGACTGACGATCTTCCGGGACTCAGCCGAGCAGGTCGGTCATGATCACCCAGAGACCGATCCCCATGATCACGAGGCTGGAGATGAACCCAAGCCAGATGATCTTCGTCAAGAAGACTTTATCCTGCAAGAGTTCTTCCAAGGTCGTCGGGTCACGCTCCGGATGTCTTCTGAGTCTTCTTCTTGATCCGTTTCAATCTGAATATGTTGTCCCGCTCCATCTCGTCGAGGCTGAACCTGATGAAGCGCTCGATCTCCTCGAGCTCCGGCAGGACCCTGAACTCGAGGGCGTTGACCCTCCTCTTGGTCCGGTCGATCTCCTCGAGCAGCTTCTTCATGGTGGTCTCCAGCTCCGCCGCCTTCACGATCGTCTCGACGAGCTTCTCATAGGAATCGGTCGCCTCGTCTATCCTCGGCGATGTGCCTATGATACCATATCCTCGTTCTGGCAACGGGGCGACTATCTTCGTGGACTTGATGTCCGGGACCACGACGCCCATCAGGTTCCTGCTTCTCAGTTGTATCTCCGGGTGCCCGGTGAGGGCGTAGGATGCCGATCGCACGGCGATCGCACCATCGACGGCGTTGGCTATGGCGATCCTCTCCTGGGCCTCCAGATACCTGCGCGCGATGTCCGTCCTCAGGTCCTTGGCCTGATCGAGTATCTTGAAGAACTCGAGGATGAGGCCGTCTCTCTTCAGCTTGAGTATCCTGTGCCCGTTCTTGGTCAACCTGATCTTCTTGTTGACCTCGAGCAGCTCGGACCTGGTTGGCTGTATTTCCCGGACGACCATCTCTTCATCACTTCTTCTTCACTGACGGGAGGTACTTCTCGATGAGTTTCCTGTCCATCTTGGTCAGCGAGTCGATTGGCAGGGCGGACAGAAGCTCCCAGCCGAGGTCGAGCGTCTGTTCGATCGTACGGTTGTCGTCCCTTCCCTGTCTCACGAACCGGTCCTCGAACTCGTCCGCGAAGTTGAGGAACTTGGTGTCCCTCTCCGAGAGGGCCTCCTTTCCAACGATCGCGACCAGGCCCCTCAGGTCCCTCCCCTCGGCGTAGGCCGCGTACAATTGGTCTGAGACGGCCCTGTGATCATCTCTCGTGTGACCGGGCCCTATCCCCTGCCCCATCAACCGGGACAACGACCGCTCGACAGCGATGGGTGGGTAGATGCCCTTCCTCTGCAGGTCCCTGGAAGCCACGATCTGACCCTCGGTTATGTACCCTGTCAGGTCTGGGATGGGATGAGTGATATCATCGCCCGGCATGGACAGGATGGGGAATTGGGTGATCGAACCCTTCTTCCCCTTGATCCTGCCAGCACGCTCATACATGCTCGCGAGGTCCGTGTACATGTATCCGGGGTACCCTCGTCGCGCGGGCACCTCTTCCCTCGCTGCCCCTATCTGCCTGAGCGCCTCGCAGTAGTTCGTTATGTCCGTCAATATCGCAAGCACATGCATCCCCAGGTCAAATGCGAGATACTCGGCCGTCGTAAGGGCCAGTTTCGGTGTCAACAGCCTTTCGATAGCCGGGTCATCCGCAAGGTTGAGGAAAACGACTGCCCGCTTGAGAGCCCCGGTCTTCTCGAAATCCCGCATAAAGTACTGGGCCTCCTCGCTCGTGATGCCCATGGCCGCGAAGACCACGGCGAACTCCTCCTTCTTCCCCAGGACCTTCGCTTGCCTGGCGATCTGCAGCGCGATCTCGTTGTGCGGAAGGCCTGAACCCGAGAATATCGGGAGCTTCTGACCCCTCACAAGCGTGTTCATGCCGTCGATGGTCGAGATCCCGGTCTGGATGAACTCCCTCGGATTGTCCCTTGCCCAGGGGTTGATCGCCGCGCCAATAATCTCCAATCGCTTCTCGGGCACGATCGGAGGGCCCTTATCGAGTGGGTCCCCGGATCCGCTGAGAATCCTGCCCAGCATGTCCTTGGACACCGGCATCTTGAACGTCTCGCCCAAGAACCTCACACCGGAGGACGTGTCAATCCCGCCCGTCCCCTCGAACACCTGGACGACCACGACATCCTTTGATGTGTCCAGGACCTGCCCCCTCTTCGTGGAGCCATCGGGCAACGAGATCGTGACGAGCTCGCCGAAGCCGATCGGCTCGGTCTTCTCGACGAACACGAGCGGGCCTGCGATCTGCGAGATCGTGTGATACTCTTTCGCCATAGGTCACACCCCCAGAGAAGCGAACTGCTTCTCCATGGCCAGACTTATCGCCTTGAGGTCCTTGTCAATGGTCTCCTCGAACTTGAGCTTCCCCAAGTCCGTCCGGCTCGGGAGATGAATGACACGTTCCAGAGGTACCTCGAGAGTAAGGGCCTTCTTCGCAAGGTTGGAGAACTTGCGTATCGCGGACATGTAGGCATACTGCCGTGATAGCGGTGAATAAGTGTCGACCGGGTGGTAGGCGTTCTGTTGCAGGAAGAACTCGCGGATCATCCTCGCGACCTCGAGGGTGAGCCGTTGCTCCTCGGGCAGTGCGTCGGACCCGACAAGCTGAACTATGTCCTGCAGCTCGGCCTCTCTTTGGAGCGTGTCCATCGCCCATATCCTCAACTTGTCCCAGTCCTCGGCGATGTTCTTCTTGTACCAGTCCTCCAGGGACGATGTGTAGAGGCTGTAGGATGTAAGCCAGTTGATTGCGGGGAAGTGCCTCCTCTCCCTGAGCTTGGAGTCCAGCGCCCAGAACACCTTGACTATCCTTAGCGTGTTCTGCGTCACCGGCTCGCTGAAGTCACCTCCGGAAGGAGAGACCGCCCCGATCACGGAGATGGAACCCGTCCCACCGGCTTGCGTTGACACTCGGCCGCACCTCTCATAGAATTCTGACAATCTCGATGCAAGGTACGCCGGATAGCCTTCCTCGCCTGGCATCTCCTCGAGTCTTGACGATATCTCCCTCAAGGCCTCCGCCCACCTGGAGGTCGAGTCGGCCATGAGCGAGACATCGTAGCCCATGTCCCTATAGTACTCCGCGACCGTGATGCCGGTGTATATCGAAGCCTCCCTTGCGGCCACCGGCATGTTCGACGTGTTCGCTATCAGCACAGTCCTCCCCATTAGCGGCTTGCCGGTCTTGGGATCCTCCAGCTCTGGGAAGGTGGTGAGCACTTCCGTCATCTCGTTGCCCCTCTCCCCACAGCCCACGTAGACCACGATCTGCGCATCGCTCCACTTCGACAGCTGTTGCGATGTGACCGTCTTCCCGGTCCCGAATCCTCCAGGGATGGCAGCAGTTCCGCCCTTGGCGAGCGGGAAGAGCATGTCGAGCACTCTCTGGCCAGTGACCAACGGTATGTCTGGCATCAGCTTTCCGAGGTAGGGCCTCGGGTGTCTCACTGCCCACTTATGCATCATCTTGATCTCGACACCGTTGTCGAACTCTCCGACGGTGTCCTCGAGTGTCAAGGACCCCTCCTCGATGCTCTTGAGCTTGCCCTTTACTCCTGGTGGAAGCATCACCCTGTGCGTGATGTTGCCTTCGGGGACTTCACCCAGGATCGCACCAGGACCAAGGGCATCTCCCGCCTTCACCTTCGGGGTGAAGGGCCATTTCTTCTTCATGTCGAGGCCATGGGCGCTCGCTCCTCTCGAGACGAAATCCCCCTGCATCTCCCTGAGCAAAGGTAGCGGCCTCTGGACTCCATCGTAGACACTCGACAGGAGTCCCGGGCCGAGCTCCATGACCAGCGGAGCGCCGGTATCGACGACCTCCTCCCCTGGCTTGACGCCGGATGTGTCCTCGTAGACCTGGATGATCGTCTTGTCACCCACGAGCTTGATGACCTCACCCATGAGCTTCAGGCCGCCGACTTGAACGACATCGTACATCCTCGGCGAGATGCCCTCGGCAGTAACGACCGGACCTGCGACTCTCATTACCTTACCTTTCTTGTGCTCTGCCATCGTAACCTCTCCGTCACTTCGATTTGTAAAGATCGATACCGATTGCTCTCCGGATCTTGTCCCGCATGTCCCCGGTGTCTTCTCCGACCGGGATGACCACGGGGTCGACGCTCTCCATCATCTTGGCGCGCAGCGGTGCGGGAAGCTTCTGGAGGTCGTTCGTGTATATCGCCAGTATGCCGACCTCCGGCTCGTCCATCAGCTTCACTACCAGGTCCAAGAGGGCCTTCTCGTCGGCTGCGACCTGCACCTTTCGGATGCCCGCGAGCCTGAACCCGGTCACGAACTCCTCCGAGCCGACCACTGCAATCTCCATTCACACCACCAGCAATTCCTCTATTATCTTTGAGGCGAGAGCGCTCTGCTTCCCCCTCGCAATGATCCTAATGTTGTCGACTTCCACCTTCTTCTGTATCATGTAGTTGATTATAGGCAGTATGGAAAGAGGGTAGAAGTGCGCGAACTTCTCGCTCGTCCTCAGAGCGGCCTTGTCTATCGCGACCGTCAAAGTCGAGAGTTTCTTGTCTTCCCTGAACCGGTCTATGGCGGGTTTCATGACCTTGTAGGTTTCCGAGTGCTCCAGCTCGTCCAGGATCGGTGAAAGCCCCTCCGCCGAGGCGAGGGCCCTGAGTGCCTCCAGCGTGAACTCCATGCCACCAGGGATCAGATATTTCGCGACCTGCTCCTCCGGCAACCTGTCCGCCCTCATCTTGAGCAGCACCTTGAGGTTGGTGGCGTCGATCTCCCTCCGGAGGAATTGTCTCAGGAGTGCATCCGCCTTGTTCGTGGGCGACACGACCTTGAGCAGGTCGTAGTAGCGATTCTTGTCGAGATAGTCCTCGAATGCTGCCAGCCTGCCCGTGTCGATGACGTCCCTGACGATATCCGGTGCGATCCTGAGAGCGGGCACTTTGGAAAGCGAATCCATGATCTCCTGCAGGGTGCCCATGGCGACGATCGACTTGAGATATTCCTCAGATAGAGAGCCTGCTGGCACGAGCGTGTCGATTATCTCGTCGTCGCGGACGTGGCTGACCTTCCCCCTGAGGATGGTCTTGACGTTGAAGATGTCCCAGCCGTGGAGATAGTACCCGACCATCTCATTGAGGTGGCCAGTCGTGTAGCCTAGGATGTCCATGTATGTCTGGCCGAGGTTCCTCGTGACCGCGACCTCGATCAGGCTCGCCCCCGAGTATCGGGACCCGAACCTGGTTATCTCCTCTTTGTACTGGGTCTCCCCCAGGAACCGGCCGATCTCGTGCACGTCCATGACTAGGAGCCTCGAGTAGGTGCCCTGGGACAGCAGAAAACGCTTCTTCGCCTTCACCCGGGCGCATGAGTATGCGTAGTTCCCTCTGGAGCCTGCGAACAACATCGTCTACCTCATCCGAACAGCTTCACGTATATCTCGCGCATCTTCGCGTTCCACAAATCGTCCAAGATGCTCTCGAAACGGTAGTCCAACCTCACGGTCTTGTCCTCGGTCTCGAAAACCAGCCCGCCCTTGCCTTCAATGAATCCCCCGAAAGTCATGCCAGATGGCAATTGGAGTAGAGGCTTGTCGGCCTTGTTCGAATAGACAAGACCGCTGACCAGCTCCTTCTTGGCACTGTCCACGAGCTTGGCATACATCTTCTTCCGTCGGTCAGCGGGGTATTTTGAAAGTTCGTCCAACACCTGCTCCTTCAACTCCTCCATGACCTTCCGCTCCGCCTCCAGGAGCACGCGCTTCGCCTCAAGTTCGGCGCTCGACAGCTCCTGCTGTTCCATCTGGGATAGGGCCGCCTCGACCCGCGCCGATGCTTTCACTCGTTCCTCTCGCGCCTTCTTCTCGGCCGCTCTGACCTGAACGTCCCGTTCCTTCTCCCCGAGCGACACGATCTCCTGTTTCTTCGCGTCACCACGCTGCAGGATGTCTTGGATTACCTTCTCAAGTCCCATAGCTTCTCAGCTCCTCCTCTGGACGCCTCGTCCGCGGACCTGCTCTCCGAATTCATCTCTCACGTTTTTCCGATGAGCAAGAAGGCTACGACGAAGCCCAAGATGATGATCGTCTCCGGGACTACCATGAAGACGATGCCTTTTACGAACATCTTCGGGTCCTCGGCCGTGGCCCCCACGGCTGCCGCTCCTGTCTGGCCTTGGGCGATCCCGGTGCCCAGACCTGCGAGACCTATCGCAAGGCCAGCACCGATGAGCGCCAATCCTGCTCCTGTTGCCGTTCCTGGATCCAATACCATTTTCCTACCTCCTTATCTCGCTGCGGTCGTGTGTTCCCTCAAGAACCTCAGAGGGTTGAAGTCCGTGCCCCCTCCCTCGAAGAACTTGAGGAAGAACTCGACATAATTCAGCCTCACCGCTTGTATGCCGACTGAAAGTGAGCCTAGGAAGAAGACGAAGAACAACAGGGTGAATCCAAGGGCGATAGCACCCACGATCGCTAGAATGATGCTCGGGCCGAAGACTATCGGGAAGAGCATCGTGTTGAAGGCGAGCGCCATGGCACCCTTGCCAACGGCCAGTGCGGCAAGTCGAGCGTACGACACCAAGTTGGAGAACATGCTGAGAATCTCGCTCAATGCGATAGGCCCCTCAGTGAAAGGGAGTGCAACGATCCCCGCGATCGCGAACATCACCGCAGGGATCGAAACCGTCGTTCCTATGATGCTGGTTGTGATGCTCGGAAAGACGGCAAACAGAGTCGAGTTCAAGAACTGACTTGTGTTGGTCGCGTTCTTGGCGACTGCCATCATCTCATAGAATATCCCGAACAGCAGGAGGATCCATGCAATCTTGCCCAATGCGTGCTTTCTGCTGTGATGATAGTTGTTCACGAAACCGAAGAGCAATCCGAGTGTAAGATGCGCCCACCCTGCCACGATGGAGATTGCTAGCATCTCCTTTATATCGGACAGCTTGTGGATGAGCGGCGTGAGCGGGATGTTGACGATGCTTGCCCATGAGGCCTCGTCTGGGCTCGCGGGCGGAGGATGAAACGGAACCCCGAACGCTTCCCCGTAGACGAACAATCCGAATACCGTGGCAACCAGTCCCCCGGCCAACACGATTGTCCCGAACTGCTTGATGCTCGGCGAATCCTTGAACTTCCACCGCGTCAGCAATCCCGCTGCGATCAGTCCGCTTCCGAATCCCAGGTCTCCCAGCATGAACCCGAAGAATAGGGGGAACACGATGAACATCACGATCGAGGGGTCGATCTCCTCGTACTTCGGGGTCGACACCACGCTGACGAGCATCTCGAACGGCTTCACCGGTCGTGCATTTTTGAGTTTGACTGGCGGCTCCTCCTCCTTCTCAGGAGGGATCGCTTCGATGAAAGCTGCGCCACAACATCGTCCTACCAGTGCGGATTCCAGTTGCTCGACTGACGATTTCGGCACCCATCCGTCGATCACGAACGAGTTTTCAGATTCCGCTATTCGAAGTGGAGTCTCGGCTTTCAATACCTCGATCGAAAGGTTCTCTTCCGAGGCGATGATAAAATCCGCAAAGTTCTTCTTGATGTTGTCGAGGTCCGCATCTATTCGCGACAAATCCGCTTCCAAGTCCTTGATCTCTGCGAGGTTTTTCGAGATGATTTCTTCCGGAAATCCCTTGAGCTTTGGGACCTTCAGTTCACTGAACCCGTGCGCAGAGAGCACCTTCATGGCGGTCTGCTTCTCCTCATTCAGGACGAAGACCGCCACTACGAGATTCCCCTTGCCGACCTTCTTGAACAGTTCGAGATTGGGCAGCTTGACAGAGAGCTCTTCTTCGGGGTCTTCCTTGCATACGCCCACGATCGGGGTGATGGATTCGAACCCATCGTAGTCCTCCACCGGTATCCCGAATGACCTGATTGGCGAGAGGGCGCTGATCTCCCCCTCCCTCTCGCGTATCAGAGCCTGAATCCGTTGGCGAGATTCCACCTTGCCACTGGTGTTCAAGTCCAATGTGACAAGGGCCTGCTCCAGCTTGGCCTCGATATCTGGGGCCGAGAATTTCTTATCCGGTTCGAGGTCCTCGAGGTCGAGGGATCTTATCATTGATCTGAGCTTGACGAGCTTCTGGGACGCATCCGAGGCGCGCGAGAGTGGTCGCCCGAGCTTGAAATCCTCGTCCTGCTTGGTGAAGTCGATGAGGTGCAGTGCGCCCGTTTCGTAGAGGCATTCGATGGTGTCGTCGATGCCGTCAATCGACCCAACAATCACGACCCGGGTCATCTCTTCAGGCCTAAGCATCAGCGGCCCTCTCAAACTCCGAAAGAACGAACTCCTTGGCACCCCTCATCCTTTGGCGTGCCTCGGTCGCGAGAGCGCTGGCTTTCTTTGCGCCCTCATCCAAGATGACTCTCTTGCGCGCGTCGATGTCGGCTTTCGCCTTGGCGAGCTTGGCGTCGCCCTCGGTCCTCATCGAGGCCTCGGCGGCGTCCATGATCACTAGCGCCTTGCGTTTGCCTTCCGCCTGTAGCTGCTTGCGCTTACCCTCCGCATCGAGTGACATGGCGCGGACCTTCTCCTCGGCCTTCTTGATGTCGATAAGTATCTCAGCTTTGCCCATGCCAGCCACTCCGACTTTGCTGATGCGGATTTCCGTATAAATAGACTTTGGGTTCATTGCCTGCAACGAATCGCGAGATGGATTCGACATTCAACGAACACGCGGCCCAAGAAGCGTATGAATCCGATGATGTGTGAGAAAGCTCTCGCCCACTGGTCCGGCTCACTTGCCGAGCTTCTCCACGAAATGCTTCTTGTCGAGTCTGGTGAGCCTTATGCCGGCTTGCTTCAGGAGCTCGACCCCTGCGAGGTCGGAGTAGTCATCGATATAGACCACTCGGGCAATCTGTGCGTTGAGTATCATCCGGGCGCAGATCGGGCATGGGACGATGGTGGAGTATAATGTCGACCCGAAAGAGTTCGTGCCCGCCTGGATAAGGGCGTTCTGCTCTGCGTGCACCGCGGTGCACGTCTCGAGACGGGTCCCGGACGCTATCCCGAGCTTGTCCCTGATGCAGCCTATCTCGTGACAGTGGGGGAGCCCCCTAGGATTCCCGTTGTATCCCGTGCTCTTGATCTCGCCAACATCGCTCACGATAATCGCTCCTATCTGACGCCGGGTGCATGTGCTCCTGCGCGCGACCTCGATCGCGATGTTCATGAAGTAGTGGTCCTTCGATATCCTCTCGCTCTTGTGATGGGCCAAGGGCAACCTCGACCGCCTCAAGCCGCTCGAGACACTTCTAACTTTCTGTGCATGGGATTGATGGGCCGTGTACATCTGGATGCCTTGACACCAACGCGTGGGGCAAACCATATTCATTTTATACCGGACCCTCACTCCTAGCGCCGTGGATAGCCAAGAGGGTACGTCCATCACCCCACGCAAGCCCCGTGGGCAGTTGGTGCTCTTCCTCCGGGATGCGGGGGTCGCGCTGTTGTTCGTGGTCTTCATCCTTCTCGCGATGTTCGCATATTCTGGCTTGTGGCCACCCCTCGTCGTTGTGGAATCCAACAGCATGATGCATGGAGATGACAACACTAGCCACATCGGTGCCATTGACACGGGGGATCTTGTACTGGTGAAGAAGGTCAATCACCCCAGTGACATCATCACCTACGCGGACGGCCTCTCCACGGGCCACAAGACTTACGGAGACTATGGCGACGTGGTCATCTACAAGAAGGGGGGCTCAGACACTCTCACGCCCATAATCCACCGCGCAGTGATATATCTCGAACCCAACGCGGACGGACTGAGCTACAGGTCCGCGTCGCTCCGAGACGCACCGGAGTCCGCATGGTCGACCTACCCCGTGAACGACACCTGGGATCATCTCACAGGAACAATGGTGCTGAAGAACGTGAGCTACAACCACGTGACGGTCCAGATAGACATCGGGAACATGATACGCTACTTCGAGGGGTTAGGGATCGACCCGAAGCCAGGGTTCATCACGAAAGGAGACCACAACCCGCAAACGGACCAGATCTCCTGGGGGCCTGGGCCCGTTGTCGATTTCAAGTGGATCGTGGGCAAGGCGAGTGGCGAGATCCCGTGGTTCGGCTTGTTGAAACTCTGGTCCACTCATTCCCTCGGGAGCCCTGCGCCTGACAACAGCATGAGGGATCTCTGGATCTCCCTGGCACTGATCATCATATCTCCGATTGCGGTGGACATCATCCTCTCGATCAGGGAAAAACGCTTGGGGGCGAGCAAGACCACATCGCCCGGGCGGGATGAACCGCCCCGACAGGAGGAGACGCCTCCACCCAATCCTCCAGGTCCGAGCTGACGATCACATCAAAGTGGTCTGATATCTCAGCTTGTAGTTCTTCAGCTGGCTCAGTATCTCATCCTCTTCGAGGATATGCCTCGCCTCTTCCACCGGCACGCTCGGCTCGATCTCCTTGGTCCTTCCCCCTCTGCCGAAGGACTTCACCCTGGCATGGATGATCCCGAGCATGTCGAGCTCGGAGATGAGATCGGTGATCCTCCGCTGTGTCAGTATGGCCATCGAGGTGCACTGGCACAACTCCTTGTAAGTCTCGTAGAGGTCTCCCGTCGTCAGCTTCCCGTCTCCCCGCTGATCGTTCAGCAGGACGCCCATCAGTACGAGCTTGGACTGGACTGGAAGCGTCCTGATTGCTTCTGTCACGCAGTCCAGCTCTATCTTGTTCTTTGCCTTGATGACATCGGTTTCGGTCACGACTGGGGCATGGTTCCTGTCCGCAATTTCCGCTGCAACCCTGAGTAGGTCCAAGGCCCTTCTTGCATCTCCGTGCTCCTGCGCGGCGAGAGCGGAGCACAGCGGTATCACGGAGCTCTCGAGCACGTCCTCATCGAATGCCAACTTGCTGCGCTGTTCAAGGATGTCCTTCAGCTGCTCTGCATTGTATGGCGGGAAGACCATCTTCTCCTCTGACAACGAACTCTTGACCCGCGGATCCAGGAACTCCATGAACCTGAGATCGTTCGATATCCCGATGACGCTCACCTTCGCGTTCTTGAGGTCGTCATTTATCCTGCACAGGTGGTAAAGGACGTCGTCACCGCTCTTCGAGACGAGCTTGTCGATCTCGTCAAGGGCGATCACGATGACCCTCTTCCCCTCGTCCATCTTCTCCCTCAGTATGTTGTATACCCTCTCGGTGCTCCAACCCGTGAACGGGATGCGCTCGTCGAAATTCTCGATGAACTTGTTCCCGATGTTCTGCAGGACCCCGTATTGCGTGTCGACGACCTCGCAGTTCATGTAAATGAATGTCACCTTGTTGAGATTGGATACGGCCCGCTCGATCTCCTTGCCGATGTACTTCGTGCAGGCGGTCTTGCCCGTGCCCGTCTTACCGAACACCAACACGTTCGACGGCCTCTGTCCTTCGAGCGCGGAGACGAGGATGGATGCCAGTTGGTTTATCTGCTCCTCTCTGTGGGGTAGGATGTCGGGGATGTAGGACGGTCGCAGGATGTCCCTATCGCCTTTGAAGATCGACTTGGCTCGGATGTACTGCTGGAATATCGTATCCTGCATCTAGCTCCCCCGGATAAGCAAAAAGTTCATTCCCAACCCCATATTTCCTATGGAAGCCGGTCGCGGAATCCATATGAAACCAAGGAATTTCGGGAATGCAGTGCAGTCTACTTAAGCGTTAATATTATCGTGCGATTTCATTTTTCCTGCAGGCCAAGAATTTTGCGGAAAAATCTGAGCCAGCAAAGTATGAAAATGTGACGCGTCGAATAAAAGATTCTGATGCTCGTGCAGGCTCATCGGCGAAGGGGGACCCCTCCATTTCCGATGGAACGCATCTATGAGGTGGCATCCGGTGCTTGGTTTCCTGTGCTCCAACGGAAGCCGAGGTGGTGGAAGCGGGAAATCGCGCAGAATCGTCGCAAATAGCATTATCATCGGAGAACCCTTAATCATTCATTGCTCATGAAGACGGTTGTCATCTTCAGTGTGACGGACGACACCCAAGAGATTCGTTCTCTTCTTGATACTTTAGGGGTCAGGGTGGTGAAGGAGTACATACAGAACAGAACACGTCCTCACAAAGCAGGCTTCCTTGGTCCGGGTAAGATCAATGAGATAGAGAAAGAACTAAAGGAATTCGAATATGACATGATAATCGTGAATGGGTCTCTCAAACCATCACAACACCATTACATCGAAATGAAATTCCAGAAGGAGTGCGTAGACCGCGCGGGAGTGATTCTAAGGATTTTCACAGACCATGCACACACACCGGAGGCGATTGCCCAAGTGACCTTGGCAAAACTGAGATACGAGCTTCCATTTCTTAGGGAATGGATCCACAAGGCAAAGAGCGGGGACCGACCCGGGTTCCTGGCCGGTGGCGCATACGCGACGGACGTCTATTTTGAGCATGCGAAGAGTCATGCACGTCACATCGAGGAACGATTGGATGAGCTATCGAAACAACGCGAGGTCACTCGAACGAAGAGAAGAGACTCGGGATACACGCTTGTCTCCCTCGCAGGTCATACTAACGCTGGCAAATCCGCCTTGATGAACAAACTTTGCGGAGCTTCTGTAGAAGTCGACAGTCGGCTGTTCTCGACACTGTCGACGACGACCAGAAAGGTACTTGGAGTGAACGGGAACATCCTGATGACCGACACCGTGGGATTCATCAAGGATCTCCCACCGGACCTAGTGGATGCATTCAACTCAACTCTTGAAGAGATATACTATGCTGACTTCATCCTCCTGATCTTCGATTCGAGTGAAGATGAAGGTGTCATCAAGTCGAAACTGATGATATCGATGGATATCCTCCAACCCAAGGTCGAAGGAAGGTCTTTATTGGTCGTTGGAAACAAGATCGATCTCATCTCCCAAGGGACCCTTGAACAGTTGAAGGCGGCAGTGACTCCGACCTTGGGTCATCATGATTTAATCTTCATCTCAGCTGTGACAGGCGAGGGATTGGATCTCCTCAAGAACAGGCTCGCCCGAGTCCAGGAGAGATCTTGGCGGATTGAAGCAGTGTTGCCTCTCGTTGACAAGTCATACAACATGGTCTCCAGGATTCGTTCGATCGCAGATGTGGATTCGAAGGTGGAAGATGACAAGGTCCGTGTCATTATCAGGTGCAAACCCGAGGACGGTCAGAAGATATCAGGTTGGATCGAATCGATTGCGGCCAAGGTCATTTCAAGCCAGGAAGAACCGGTCGAAGGGGAGGGCTCAGAAATCGAGTCTGCAACGGAAGAAAAGGGGGCCCCCTTGCTGAAGGAAATCCGTTAAAGCTTGAACTCCCGCTTCTTGTCAAGCACTTGCTTCTCGAACCTTCGCGGGAGGACCCAAGCGAGGTATTCGATATCGTCCATGTTCCGGACGAACTTGGCCCTGCTCGGGGTGTCCATCAGGCTGGCCAGCTTCCTCACCTTCTTGATATAATCGTAGAGCCACCAAAGGCAGACGACAAAGCCGATCGGGGCTATGACCGCGATCCACGTAACCCACGTCCCGAATGGTTGTATCAGGTCTTGGAGAGAGGAGAGCCCTGCTGGAAGTTTGAATGTGACAATCTTTCCGTCGATGTTGATGTATCGTGCACCAACCAGGCCTATGACGGAAAGGAGGCCGAAGACGAAGCTCAGGAGCGCGCTCATCTCTAGCCTGTATTCCGTTATGAAGTCCCTGGGCATTGACTCACCAGGCCCCGATAGACCGGTTCCCCGTTAAATCCCTTTTCTCTGCATGGGCTGGCTACAGGTAGGCGCAACCTATGAGGATGCCCGCCCCTCGTGCCCACGTATGCGTGGCAAGCTCTTCTTCGATCATCGGATCCTCGTCGCAATCCTCGCTCTGCTACTGAGCGCGATGCTCCTGCTCGTCTCGACGGCCTCCCCACCGACGGTGCCCATTGGGCAGGTCTTCTCGTTCGATGATGGCTCCGTCGTCGTGCTGATTGGAGTGATAGTCGACATGTCTCTCCGCGACGGCGGCGCGGAGAACCTAGTCCTTGCGGACGTCACGGACGGGGCTACGGTGCGAGTCTACTGCAATCCCGGCCTGCACGAGCAGCCCAGCCATTTCCTCTCGATCGGAGACGAGGCTCGGGTGCAGGGCGAGGTCTCGAGCTCGGGGTCATCTCCGGTCCTGTTCGCCACGAGTGATGGTATAACCCTCTCGAGAAGAGCCGAATCGGCTCTGTCCATGGAGGCGCTCTGTCGGAACTGGGCCCTCTTCGAAGGTGACAGCTTCAAGACAAACGGCGTGGTCATCACAGGAGAGGTGACTGGCAGCTATCGGCTCTCCGACCCAGAGATCAAGCACAGCGTCTTGCTCAGGTCGGATAACACCGAATTGGCGGGCTATGTCGGAAAGAGAGTCACGATATCGGCCGTTCTTCGCCTCGACCCGGACACGATGTCCCTCGTTCTGATAGCCAGCTCATTTTCCCCAGGCCTATCGTGATAACCCTTTTCTGTGAGTCCTGCGATTGGCTCCTCGTGCCTTGCACGCTCCTAGCCTTTGATGACACTGACTCGCCCGACGGGATGTGCACGACCTATCTCGCCACTCTCGTGCTCGAGGAGCTCGGGGACTTCGACCTGATAGGTCTGCCCAGGCTCGTCAGACTGAATCCGAACATCCCGTGGAAGACCAGGGGCAACGCTGCGATCTGCCTGCCGATGGGCAAGGGCATCGGGAGGAGCGAAGTCTGCGGCTCGCTGAACGGTTCCGCGATCAGGTACTATCCCAGAGGCCGCCAGGTGGACCCGACGGAGCTTCTGTCCAGGGCATCGAGAGTCCTCGAGAGGGTAGCAAGATTCGAGTGCGACAAGACCAACCCGGGCATCGTCGGATCGAACTCGCGACCACCCCCTTCGCTCTACTGGAGAGCAGTCCGCGGCCTCGTGTCGTTGAAGGACGTCGAGAAGATGCTCGAAGGCTCAGGTGCCGTGTGGAGGAGGTACAAGTCGGGCCGAGGGGTGATCGGGGCATCCGCGGCGATGTCGTGGAGGCCACGGGACCGCACCTGGGAGGTCATCGCATACAGAGCTCCTTCTCGCTGGGGCACACTGCGAACAGTCGATCCCGAAAGCGTAATCCGGATGGACAAACACACGAAGATGACTTTCAACAACTACGATTATGAGAACGGCCATGTCGCGATAACTCCCGGCTCGCCATGCCCAATCTTGTTCGGGATCAGGGGCGATTCACCCGCAGAGCTCCTGGAGGCCAGAGAGATGATCCGAGGGGAGGAACAGGACAGGTGGCTGATGTTTCTGACCAACCAGGCGACAGAGGACCACATCATGAAGCGATCGGTCGCCTCGCTTCGAAAATGGGAATCGGCTCGCGTGCGCGTCCACGTATCCGCACCTCCGAAGACCATCCCAGGTGGCCACGTGATCGTCAGGGTCTCAGACGGGACCGAGATCGATGCGGCCTTCTACGAACCATCGAGGCAGTTCCGGTCCGTGGCAAGAGCACTGTTGCCCGGAGACCAGGTCACACTTCTCGGGTCCGTCAGGGACACACCGAGGAGCCTGAACGTCGAGAAGATGGCTGTGAGGAATCTCGTCGAGGACGTGCGGAAGGTCCGGAACCCCGTGTGCAGTAAATGCGGGAAATCGATGGGTTCGATGGGATCAGGTCAGGGTTTCCGGTGCAAGAATTGTGGTTCCAAGTCCCCGCTCTCCGCAGCGACTTACCAGAAGTTCAAGAGAACGCTCAAGACAGGATGGTACGAACCCCCGGTCGCCTCACGTCGTCATCTTCACAAGCCGATACGGCGGATGTCGAAGGTAGACATAGACAAATTATAAATACGCTCAGGCAAATCATCGCGATGTCTGCTCTAGCACCTCTTTTCTTCAGTGCTGGGTCGGTGGTAATCCATGAAGGAAGCCGTGATTGTCAGTGCAGCGCGAACGCCTGTAGGGAAGTTCGGAGGGAGCCTCAAGGACCTCAGCGCGACCAAGCTCGGAGCTATCGCGGTCAGGGAATCGGTCCGAAGGGCCGGGATAGAGGCCAAGGAGATCGAGGAATGCATCATGGGGAACGTCATAGCATCGGGGCTTGGTCAGAACCCGGCACGCCAGGCAGCACTCCATGGCGGACTCACCGATGAGGTGGCAGCACTCACTATCAACAAGGTCTGCGGTTCGGGACTCAAGGCGGTCATGTTAGCTGCCGATGCGATACTCGCGGGCAAGGAGCGGGCGATCGTCGCGGGTGGCATGGAGAGCATGACCAACGCGCCATATCTTCTGGAGAAGGCGAGGTTCGGTTACAAGCTGTTCGATTCATCCCTGGTGGATGCCATGGTGAGAGACGGCCTCTGGGAGGCGTTCAACAATTATCACATGGGGAACACGGGGGAGATCGTCGCCGAGAGGAACGGCATCACCAGGGAGGATGCCGACAAGTTCTCCCTCTGGAGCCATCAGAAGGCGGTGCAGGCCATGAAGTCCGGAGCCTTCAAGGACGAGATCGTACCCGTCGAGCTGGTCTCAAAGAAGGACAAGGTCATCATATCGCAGGACGAGGGGCCGAGGGAAGACAGCTCCCTCGAGATGCTCGCGAAGCTCAAACCGGCGTTCAAGGACAACGGCATACTCACGGCGGGGAACTCATCGAGCATAAACGACGGAGCGGCCGCCGTAGTCGTCATGGACTCAGACCTGGCCAAGCAGAAGGGGATGAAGCCTCTGGTGAGGATAGTGGATTACGTGACCACGGGCGTCAAGCCCGAACTGCTCATGGAGGCTCCTATCCACGCGGTCAGGAAGCTGCTCAACAGAAATCACTTGACGATCAAGGACATCGGCCTGTTCGAGCACAACGAAGCCTTCTCCACGGCTTCAGTGGCGACGATGCGCGTGCTTGGAGTGCCTGAGGGCCGGTTCAACGTGAACGGGGGCGCGGTCGCCCTCGGTCATCCGATTGGTTGCAGTGGCGCGCGTGTGCTCACGACATTGATCTACGCGATGCGCGCACGAGAGGCCAAGAGGGGGATCGCAACGCTCTGCCTCGGGGGCGGGAACGCGGTCGCGATGCTGGTCGAGAAGTGACCTGGGCCCTCGGATGAAAAGTTGCATATCGTCGGACTCGTTACCGTGGGTCACCTCTTCGGGTTGATACCATGGATGTCAGGACTCTCAAGAAGGCCGTGGCAGAGGACAAGGGCCAGATGGTCACCAGCCTCTGCGAAATGATCAGGATAAATGCCGTCGGACCAGAGAACCAGGGACCCGGGGAAGCTGAGAGGGGAAAGTTCCTCATAGGTCTCGCCTCGAAGCTCGGCTTCAAGTCGATCGATGTCCTCGAATCGAAGGACCCCAGCGTTCCCACGGGCAAGAGACCAAACATCATCGTGCGATGGAAGGGAAGCACCAGCAAGAACATCTGGGTCGTCACCCACATGGACACGGTCCCTGAGGGAGACCTGCACGCGTGGAAGTATCCCCCGTATGACCCGAAAGTGATTGGCGACAAGATCTACGGCCGAGGGTCCGAGGACAACGGGCAGGAGCTCATCGCTTCCCTGTACGGCCTGAACGCCCTTCTCAAGGCAGGGATCCAGCCCGAATGCAACATCAATCTCCTCTGGGTCTCCGACGAGGAGCACGGCAACATTCATGGCATAGACTTCGTCCTATCGAAGAAGGGCCTCTTTGGCAAACAGGACCTTGTCGTCGTGCCAGACCATGGGGAGCCAGATGGTTCCGCGATATCGGTCGTGGAGAAGAGCATCGCATGGATCAACGTGGAAGTGATCGGAAAGCAGACCCACGCAAGCACTCCCGAGAGCGGCGTCAACGCGTTCGAGGCTGCTGCGAGGTTCCTTGCAGATGCGGTCGATCATCTTAGGCGCAAGTTCCCGATGATCGATCCGTTGTTCTCCCCTCCAAATAGCACCTTCGAGGCGACCAAGTGCGATCCGAACGGACCCAACGTGAACACGATACCAGGTCGGCAGTCGTTCTCGTTCGACTTCCGGGTGCTACCGGAATACAGCCTGGACAAGGTGATGGCCGAGCTGCAGAAGGTGGCGAAGCAGCACGAGAAGAAATCGCACGCCAAGATCAAGGTGACATTCCTCCAGAGAGCGGACGCCGCCCCCCGCACGCCCGCTGACTCCGAGATCGTTCAGAGGTTGTCCTCTGCGATCGAGGCCGTCAGAGGGATCAAGCCGCGCCCGGAAGGCATCGGTGGCGGGACCTGCGCCGCGCCATTCAGGAGACTGGGGGTTCGAGCCGCCGTGTGGTCGACGATCGTGGGCAACGCCCACGATGCTAACGAATACGCGAGCGTGGCGAACCTCGTGGCCGATGCTCAGGTCTACGCCGTGCTATTCGGGGGCAAGAACATCGACCTCGACTAGAGTTCCTTGGACGATTTCGATTGTGACTCGCCGAAGATCCGGCCGACCATCCAGTCCGCATCGAACTTCCTGAAGTCCTCATAGTCCTGTCCGAAGCTGACATATGCTATTGGCTTCCTGATCGTGTGAGATATCGAGAGTGCAGCTCCGCCCTTGGCATCCGCATCGATCTTCGTCAGGATCACGGCATCAATCCCCACCGCGGCGTCGAATCTCCTGGCTTGCTCCACGGCATCCGTGCCGGCCAACGCGTCGCCGACGAAGAAGACCAGGTCCGGCTTGGCGACCCGCTTGATCTTCTTCATCTCGTCCATCAGGTTGGTGTTGGTCTGCATCCTCCCGGCGGTGTCGATGAGGACCACGTCCTTTTTCCTGGCTTTCGCGTGCTCGACGGCGTCGTACGCTACTGCAGCTGGGTCACTGCCTTCTTGATGTTTGATCACCCTGCAACCGAGCTTCTCCGCATGCAATGTGATCTGCTCGATCGCCCCAGCTCGGAACGTGTCACCAGCCGCAAGCACGCAGCTCAATCCATGCTGCTGCATCCTGTGGGCAAGCTTGGCAATCGCGGTCGTCTTGCCGCCCCCGTTTATCCCGACGAACATGATGACGAACGGAGGTGCCTTTGCCCTGATCCGCTCGTTCAAGTCCAGTAGGTTCTCCGAGAGCACCTCCTTCACCGCGGCTTTCAGTGCCAGCTCCACTGCATCATCGATGTTGAATGACCTGTCGATCTTCCTTCCCGCCAACGCGGTCCTCACCTTGCCCGTCAGCTCCTCGGCCACTGGCAATGCGACATCCGCCTCTATCAGGACCATCTCGAGCTCGTGAAGGAGGTCGTTCAGAACCCTCTCCTTGAGCCTCCGACCAGACTCGCCGACGACCTCGGTTATCTCGTCGATGGATTCCTTCTTCGCCTCGTGGGATACCGATGAAAACTTCTCCCTAAGCGCTCGGAACATGTGTCGCCCTCAAGCTTGGGTGCCATATTGTGACTGCATTCTCTCCGTCAGTTCTTGGATCGCTGACTCCATCTGCTGGGCACGTTCCGTCACTGACTTGAACGCCCTCGACAGTTCGTCGATCTTGGAGTCGAGGAACCTCTCGGCCTCGTCCTTGGTCTTCTGGATGGAAACGCCCGCACCCATCCCGATGATTGCATTCCCGTTCTCGGAGATCCTTGCGGGGATGTACGAATCCGCTCCCAGAGGCATCAGGACCTCGTCCCCCGGGGCCCCCTTCGCTAGCGCTTTCAGGGTCTCCCTCGCGCGGACATGTTCGTCCACTGCTAGTTGGATGAGTTGCTGTTGCCGGAGGAGCCCCTCTAGCTGGGCCTTCGCGTTCTCCAGCATGACATAATCCTGCTGGAGCTTCTGTTCGTCCACAGGCTGAGGGCTCGTCCCCTCGGTCACTTCTTCTCCCCCAGAAGGTGCTTCACCACGTTGTCGGTGATTTCCTCTAGTTTGAGGGACTTCACATTCTGTATCTTGATCGACTTCCTCTTGACCTTGTGTCTGCTGCCCATAAGCGCCATTGTCTTCTCCAACGCGGACTTCTCGTCCTGCGCGGCTACTTGGATGGCGAATGGCTGCCAGCGGCGAAGCGACATCATGAGTTCTCCGCTTATTTCAAAAGCCTTCATGGCGACCAGCACGGCCCTAGAGTAGGTGCTTCAGATAAAGCTTTTGCTCGTTGCAGTGCGACTGCCTCAGGTGTATCCGCAACCTTCATAACGGATGGTCGCGATGAAAATCTCCGTGCAAAAGTCTGTAGAATGCTTCTATCCTGGTAGCAGCTTTCCCGCGATATCGGTCACGGGTCGAGGATGCGCACTCAACTGCAAGCATTGCTCCAGGAAGTATCTCGAAGGCATGATCCCTGCTCCAACTCCAGATGATCTGCTCGGCATCGCGGAGGCCCTGGCCCAACGAGGGGCCAGGGGTTTCCTCGTGAGTGGTGGGTCAGACGCAGTGGGCAAGGTGAATCTGTCGCCCTTTGTGCCCGCGATCAAGGAGATCAAGTCCACAACCGATCTGAAGATAAACGCGCATGTCGGGCTCACGCCCACTGAAGAGCTCAGGCAGCTCGTATCGAGCGGCATCGATTCGTTCTCGGTCGACCTGTACGGGGATGATCTCACGATTCATGAAGTGCTCGGACTGGACGCGAGGGCCGATGACTACTTCCGCGTGTTCGAGGACCTCGGCAAGTTGGGGGCAAGGACCGTGGCCCCGCATATCTGCGTGGGCATACACGGCGGTGAGCTGAAGGGCGAGCGGCGGGCCATCGAAAGGCTGAAGAAGCTGGAACCGCGCACCCTGATCCTCATCTCACTGATCCCCACCAAGGGATCCGCATACGAGGCGGTGTCAGCTCCGAGCGGCAATCTCATCCGCTCGGTCATCGAGAGGGCCAGGGAGGAGCTGCCCGACACGAAGTTGGTGCTGGGTTGCATGCGCTCGAAGCTGGACCGGACCTCTGAGTGCGATCTTGTGCGAGCGGGCCTGGATGGCATAGTGCTCCCCGCGACGAAGACTGTGGAAAGGCTGCGGACCGATGGATACACCATCAAGAGAAGAGCGACATGCTGTTCGCTGATTTAGGTCACTTGTAGATCGAGCCGACGGAGTACTTGCGTTCGATAGGCATCAGGTATGCCACCCAAGCGATGTTCGCGACCAGTAGGGAGATTAGAAGCAGCGAAACTATCCCGGTGAATGTCGAGGACATCTGCTTCTCGATGACGATCGTCGCGCTGGTGCCTGGATTCTGCATATCGTTCAGCACCAGGCGGTACTTGACGTAGCTCCCAGAGTTCGGGATAGTTATCGTCGTCGTGGAGTCCGGAACCACCTCGAAGTCGTTCGTGTTCAGCCTGAACGTGTAGTATGCTTCCATGCTCCCATTGTACTTACTGTAGACGCTATCCTCCAAGAGGTAGACCTGGACATGCTTTGGAGCCGTGGTCTGCACTTCGACCACGCTGATGAGGGCAAACACGTCCGATGAGTAGAACGCAGGCGCAACAGTGTTCGGGCTCACCTCGGTCGTGGTATTGCCGTAGTTCTCGATCCCCCCTCGTATGGATGGCACTGCCAGCATCATCGCTAATATACCGGTCACAATGGCTATGAGGACGGACCTCTTGATCGAGTTCTTGGCCATCAGGTGCCGTGCGCTCGAGCTCCTCGCGAACCTTATCTCGAGGATCCTGAAGAAGAAGCTCTCCAGGCAGAGTATGAGCAGCAGGAGAACCATGACCGCGATGAACGAGTTCAGAGGCAGGAATAAGACCGGGCTGATGCTCGCGTCTCCGAGCACGAATATCAAGAGGAAAGCCAACGCGATGAGCATCACGGCCTGAATGGTATACAACGACAGCTTGATCATCCGGATCCTGCTTAGGCGGATCGAGTCCTCGAGAACCTTTCCTGAGGCTGGCACGGCTGTTAAAATGACGAGTACTTGATAAATAGTTTTGCCATCAGCTCTCAAGCCTTGCCAGTCGTCTGCAGATGAGGAACACGGCCGCAAATTCGGGAACCGAGCTCACTCCAGCGTCGATGGACAGAGTCTCGTCACGGAGCCTCACCTCGACAGGTTTCTCGAGTCGCAGGTTGACCGGCCTCTTGCCGAATGCCTTGGGCACTGCGTCCAGGAACGGATCGAACGAGTCTAACCTCTCCCGGCTCATGGGCATGACCTCGAACCCAGTCTTCCCATGCAACGAGCTGGGCAGCCTGATGAGTCTCTTGATGTCCGAGGTCACTGGTTCGTCGGTCTCCCCCTTCATCTTCGGCTTCACTCTCATCTCGACCATATCTACGAACGCATCGAGGTGCCTCTTCTCTGAGAACACCTCGAAGGTGTTCTCCAGCTGCATACGGTCGGCCCCTCTCCTGTCCTTTGTGCCCCCAAAAAGGTCCTTGTAGAGTCCTTCCACGGTCTTCTTCCCGATATCGCGTTTCGATTCGGCCATCATCTGACCCAAGCGCTTCTGGCCATCGTCCTCCGATAGCGATTCGAGCTCCGCCAAAAGGTCGTCTATCCCCTTCCTGATCCTTGCTCTCCAGCCCCCGTCCTCGAGGCGCGGCATCGTCCGTTTCTGCTCCACCTCGACCCGGTCCTTCCACCTTCCAGTCTCGAATGGCGTCGGAGGGAATACCCAATCCATGTCGAGGTCCGTCCCAGTGACATAGTCTACGATTTCCCTTCTCTCATGACTCGTGAGCCTGAGCACCTTCGGGCTGCTGATATGCACGTGATACCCACGACCGCCGGAGAAGACGATCTTCAGGTCATCCGCGTCGAAGCCGAGGTCGCCCAAAAGGAACTCATCAATCAGTCGGATGACCTCGACCTTGACCCGCTCTAGCATCTTATCGTACGGAAGGTTCTTCGCGTCTTCAACATGGTCCGCGTCAAGATCGAATATGAGGTCCGCCCCGAGCCACTTCTTCTGGGCCATGGTCGGCGCATCCGGCGTCTCGTAATACGCACATGAGTAGTAGGCATGGGCAGGGACCTGCTCCACAAGATACTTCTTCAGAGCCGCTCTCGATGGGAACCCTAGATGCCTCATCACGAAATCACGATCGAAGAACATGAACCCGAACTCCCTCCTGGAGAACCGCTCGGGCATGATCAGGGGCGCTTCCCTGTAATGCTTGGAGAACATGTTCATTACGAATCGCGCGGAAGCGTCTGACTGCATCCAATCGAGCAATGTCTCGCCCTCGTATATTAAGGTCACATCTGCCCTGCGCGTGCATGTACTGTCAATTCAGAAAGCATAAAAAGCCCCCACGGGCATAATCGTCGCCAGTTGGGACCCTCGATGATCAAGACCTACATACGACTCGAACTGGGCAGCGAAGGAGAATCCCCCAAGCGGGTCATTGAGCGGATGAGGAAGATTGGCGCCGTGCCTGTTGTGGGTGATTTCGACTTCGAGCTCTCCCTCGGGGAGGACGAGCGCCTGTTCGACCGGTTGGAAGAGGTACACAAAGCGCTCAAGGGTGCCGATGTCAGATACACCATCACGACCCTCACAGATGTCGAGGCCAAGACCGCCGAGCGCGGCAAGCTCATAACGCACTATGTTGACCAGAAGCCCGTCGAGCTCAAGAAGGCGTTGTACAAGGCCAAGCTCGAAAGGTGGAAGGACATGGGCCTGGATGTGGCCGAGCTGGAGACGCTTCTTGAGACCGACCTTGACAAGTTCAAGGTGGCGAGCAAGGACTTTCTGAGGACGCGACTGGACCACATGTCCATAGTGACGGACAGAAAATCCGAGGACAACGTCGTGGACGGGCAAGTGCTCGCCCTGCTTGACGAGAGCGGCATTTCTCTCATAGACATCATATCCACGACAGGTTTCTCTGAGGAGCAAGTCACGCTATCTCTGGGCAGGCTGATTTCCTCAGGGAGCGCGACGAGGATCCTGAAAGGTCAGATCGAGCTGTATAATCTGGTTCCGCCCCCCGCCCCGCTCGTGAGGAAGACCATCGCGCTCGTTCCCGCCCGTGACGACGCGGAGGCGAAGAAGAGGATCCTGGGTTCCATCGAAGATGAAGGCTCGACCGTGAAGGACATCATCAGGGCCGCTCGGCTGCCCCGGGAGCAGGTGGAGGAAGGTCTGGTGAAGCTGGAAGCAGCGGACAAGGTGCGCAAGGTCGAGAAGGCCAAGAAAGAGTTCTTTGTAAAGACATGATGGCCTGCCCAGGATTGGCTGGCCATTCGACAAAGGTTTAATAGAGAACCCTCCGTTTGAGCGGGCGTATTCGAGGGTTTGTGCATGCAGGCGCTCCACCTCCGCGATGCCAGGTTCAAGTACAAGGGTTCTACCGGATGGGCTCTCGATGGTGTATCGCTTGACGTCGAGAAAGGGGAGTTCGTCACGATTCTGGGGCCCAACGGTTCCGGGAAATCAACCATATGCTTGATGTCGAACGGCCTGGTCCCGCATGCTCTCCCCGGGGACCTCGAAGGGACAGCAGAGGTGTTCGGGCTCGAAGTGAGAAGCCACCCCGTGGCGGAGCTGGCCACGAAAGTGGGAATCGTCTTCCAGGAGCCAGAGAGCCAGCTGTTCAGCATGAGCGTCGAGGAGGAAGTCGCCTTTGGTCCCGAGAACCTCGCGATCCCTCGAGAGGAGATTCGCGAGAGGGTGGAATGGGCGCTCGAGATCGTCGGGATGAAGGGGTACAACGACCGCGCCCCGTTCAGCCTATCGGGAGGGCAGAAGCAGAGAGTGGCCATCGCCGCAGCCCTGTCCATGCGCCCGGAGATGCTGGTGCTCGACGAGCCCGCCTACGCACTCGATCCATTGGGACGTGCGGAGCTATACACAGTTCTCCGTGATCTGAAGACTCGCCATGGTATGACCATCCTGCTAGCGGAACGGGACGCCGAGGAAGCATCCGTATTCTCGGATAGGATCGCGCTGATGAGCGAGGGGAAGATCATCGAAGTGGGCACCCCGAAGGCGATGCTCAGAAACCCTGAAAGGCTGCGCTCGATTGGACTGGAACCTCCACAACTTGCTGCGGTGGCGTCCTTGCTGAATGCAGAGCTCGGAAGGGGCGATCTATCGTTCCTGAGTGTCGACGAGGCCGAAAGCACGATCTCGAAGTTGCTTGCAGCTAGGGCTAGGAGGGGGTCAGTTTGATCCCTCAATCGTCGCCCCGAGAAGAGCGAGAATTCTTCGTCCTCGCGGAGGGGATAAAGTACGTCTACGAGGGCGGGGTCGAGGCGATTGGCGGTGTCGACATCCGGATCAGAAAAGGGGAGTACATCGCGATCGTCGGAGGCAACGGTTCTGGGAAGACGACGCTGGCCAAGAATCTGAACGGCCTGCTGAGGCCCACCAGCGGCCGTGTCGAGATCGCTGGGAGGAGCGCAGCTGGGATGACTGTCGCGGAACTCGCGAAATTCGTGGGGTACGCCTTCCAGAACCCGGACCATCAGCTCTTCTCAAGCACGGTCGAGGAGGAAGTCCGGTTCGGTCCCAAGAGCCTTGGATACACTGATTCGGAAGTGACCAAGAAGGTCGAGCACGCACTCGAAGTCATGGATCTGCAGGGCGTGAGGGATTCGCCTCCGCTCACGTTGAGCCTGAGCTATCGACGTCGAGTGTCGATAGCCTCTGTCATTGCCATGGATCCGCAAGTGATTATCCTGGATGAGCCCACGACCGGCTTGGATGCCAAAGACATCGACCTGTTGATGCAGTACATCGACGTTCTGAACCGCGAGGGGCACACGCTCATCCTGATCACGCACGACATGCGGCTGGTGGCCGGGCACGCGAAACGCGTTCTGGTCATGGCTGCAGGGAGGATACTGCTGGACTCGGACCCCAAGGGTTCATTCTCAGACCTCGATCTGATAAGACAGAGCAATCTCGAACCTCCTCCGGTAACCCTGCTGGCCCACAGACTTTCCAGGTTCGGTATCCTATCGAATATCTTCTCTCCGGAAGAACTCGTATCTGCCATCGCGCAGAAGATCAGAGGTGACCGATGAGCGTTTTCGTCGATCTCTACACCGAGGGCAAGACCTTCCTGCATCGGACGGATCCGAGGGTGAAGATCATCGCGGTCCTCCTGCTCAGCTTGCTGGCACTGGTCGTGCGCGACCTGTACCATCTCTTGATCCTGCTGGCATTCATCTTCCTGCTCCTCCTGCTTGGAAAGGCGACGCTCGCGAAGACCTATTTCGCTCTCAAGATGGTACTGAGGGTCATGGTGATGATCATGATCCTGTGGCCGTTCTTCAATCCCGGAGGGGCGCCCGTCCTCCTGAGCTACGGAATGATCAGGATCACACAGCCGGGCATCATGGGAGGCATTGGCAATGCCATCAGAATCCTCTGCCTGGCGACCGTCTGGTACATACTGATGTTCACCACAACACAGAGGGACATTGTCCGCGGGCTCGTCAAGCTGGGTCTGAGGTTCGACCTCGGTCTGACGCTTTCGATCGCCTTGAGGTTCTTGCCCACTTTCGGCGCGACCATGGAATCGATCAAGGACGCGCAGAGGGCACGAGGGCTGGAATTCGACAAGGGCTCTCTGATCAAGCGGTCGAAGAACTATGTGGCCGTGCTTGTCCCCACCATAGTGTCGGCGCTGAGGACCGCAGATACCCTCTCTCTGGCTCTTCAGTCAAGGGCCTATGGTGCCAGGGCGGATAGGACCTACTTGCGGGAGCTGAAGATGAAAGGGTCGGATTTCGTTGCCCTGGCGCTCGTTCTTGGCGCATTCGTCATCCCGACGGTGGCGAGATTCATCCTCAAGGTCCCAGTCTGAGCATCACGCCTATCATCTAGAGGATTTAAGTATCGCTTGTGGTCTAGGCATTCAACGTAATGACAGCTCCCGATACGAATTCAACACCGGACAATAAGGCGCTCGGCACTCCTGCCAAGTTCCTATCGCCGAGGACGGTGTCATTGTATGGTGTGCTCATCGCGCTCACGGCGGCGGTCACGATGACGGTGGCCATCCCGTTCCCTCCCACGAGGGGATTCTTCAACCTCGGGGACTCATTGGTCTTCTTCACCGCGTTCACGTTCGGATGGCGGGCCGGCGGGATATGTGGAGGGATCGGTTCTGCGGCTGCGGACATCCTCCTCGGGTACGGTTATTTCGCCCCCATAACCCTCGTGACAAAGGGCACGGAGGGGCTTGTGGCAGGAGCCGTCAGCAAGTTGAGGATCAATAAGGGCTGGGCGATGGGCCTCGGTGTCGTGGCCGGCGGGATCTGCATGGTCACGGGCTACTTCCTGGGCGAGTGGGCATATTACGGGGTCGGCCCCGCACTCGCCGAGATCCCGGTCAACATAACACAGGTCGCGGTTGGAGGTACGGTCGGGATTGCCATCTCCTATCTTGTATCGCGATTCCTTCAGAGGTCTGGGAAGCTCCCGTTGGGCTGACTAGATCTTCCTGACCTTCGACAGCTCCCTGTCTCCGATCTTGTCCCGCGGCATGATCCTCTTCGCGCCCGCCATCATATGCATGCCGAAGTTCATAAGGAACGCCGGCATGGATATGCCGAACCTCGTGCCGGTCTCCACGAGCTTCCCCGGGTTCATTATCCCGTTCGGATCGAGCAGCTCCTTGAGCTTCCTGATCAGTCGAGCACCCTCCTTGCCGCGATACCTGCTGAGGTTCCCAGCGAAGAAGATGCCAAGACCGACTGGCCTTCCGCCATTCTCGAACGCGAGGTCCCCCAGGCGCTCCCCGAAGCCCATGGCCACGGTGGAGGTCAGCATGTTGTGCTCGTCCATGAGGTAGTACGGCATCAGCATCACGGTGTTCCGGTCCGCGACTGTGCCGATGATCGGTGCCCTCAACTTCAGCTTCTTTGTGAGCTCGTAGGTCCCCGCAACCACTGAATCGAACTTGTCGATCGGGATCAGGATCTCGCCGGGGATGACACCAGCTCCGAGCTTCCTTAACCTGAACTCGTAGCTCCTCTCCTCCCATTCGTGGTCGGCAAGCTCCTTCGCCTCCTTCTTGCCGCCTGAGGACGTCATTATCTCGTCGAGCATCTGCTCCTCGAGGTCCACCTGAGCCTTCGTTCCCGTGAGAGCGCATGTCACGAGGCATCCCACCTCGGGAGCGTGCTTGCCTATCGCCCGCAGGAAGTCGAAGTGCAATCTGTCGGCGAACATGATGTGCATGGGCGAAACCCCGCTCCTCGCGATCTGCTTGAGCGCGGGTTTGAACTTGACTAGTTCCGCGAACGAGTAGCTAACGGGTCTCAGCACCTCGGGCTTGGGCAGGATCTTCAATGTGACCTCGGTGACTATCCCTAGGACGCCCTCCGAGCCAACGAAGAACCAATTCAGGTTGGGACCACCGCCGTTCTGCGGGACGAGCTTGTCGCCAGTGTGTATCACGGTCGCGTCCGGGAGGACGATCTCCATGTCCCTTATGAGGTCCCCCGCGCTGCCGTACTTGTAGGCGCCTATCCCGGTCCCGCCAGTGTTTATCCAGCCTCCGAGGGTGGCCGATGGGGCGCTGCTGGGATAGCATGGAAGGAAGTAGCCCTTGGCGTCAAGCGCGTCCGCGAGCCCCTTCCAGGATATGCCCGGCTGGACCGTGGCGACCAGGTTCACTTCGTCGATGTTTAGGATCTTGCTCATCCCGGTCATATCCAGCACCGTCCCACCCTTCACGGGGACGGAGCCGCCGAGACCCCACGTGCCAGCTCCTCTGGGCACGAGCGGTTTCTTCGTGGCGATGGCCTTCTTGACCATCTGGACAACGTCCTGCGTGTATGCCGGCCTCACGACCTGGTCCGGCATGGTCTTGAAGATCACGTCCATCTCCTTCGGGAGTGGTGCGAGGTCATGGCTGTACAGTCTTCTCTCCATCTTGTCGTCGGAGGTTTCCATCATCAACACCTGTCTGCGAGGGTCATGCGCGCGTGCGCGCATCGAATGGTATTACGTCATTCCCAATAAACCTATACGTTATAGTTGGCATGGATCACTGGCGGTTTCCGCAGTTGTGGTCATCTAAAGGAATTTGATTGAGGGCGAAAGCTTCTTATCGGACATGAATCTAAGAGAGCCATATATACTGACGCGCACGCGTCACGGGGGAGTGAGTAGTAGATGCAAGCAGCACTGAGGACCATGGCCCTGTTCGCGGCCCTGATAGGCATTTTCATGGTCATTGGCTACGTAGTCGGATACTACTTCGTCGGCGATCCGATAGTGGGTTCGCTAATCTTCTTGGGTATTGCGGGTCTGATGAACGCCATCAGCTACTTCTTCAGCTCCAAGATCGTTTTGTGGTCTTACAAGGCGAAAATCGTCTCGAGGAACGAGGAGCCGAGGCTGTACAACATAGTTAACAAGATATGTCTGAAGGCCGACCTGCCCATGCCGAAGATCGCGATTGTGCCGACGCAGACGCCGAACGCCTTCGCGACGGGCAGGAACAAGAAGAACGCTGTCGTCGCGGCTACGCAGGGAATACTCAATCTTCTGTCCGATGACGAGCTCGAGGGTGTGCTCGCCCACGAGATGGCCCATGTGAAGGACAAGGACATCCTTGTCATGTCCATAGCGGCGACCATCGCGGGTGCGATATCGTTCGCTGCCAGGATGTTCCTCTGGAACTCGATGTTCGGAGGAAGCCGAGGCAGGGGCAACGGAAACGTGATCCTGCTCCTGGTGGCGGCGATAACCGCTCCGCTGGCCGCCATGCTGCTTCAGCTCGCGATCTCGAGGAACAGGGAGTACAAGGCGGACCACGAAGGCGCACTGATGATCCAGAAGCCTCTGGCGCTCGCCAGGGCACTGGGTAAGCTGGAGGAGGGGAACAGGAGAAAACCCCTCACTTCAGGGAGCCCGGCATCCGCCTCTTTGTTCATCGTCAACCCGCTACGCGGAGGCGGCCTCATAACGCTCTTCATGACCCACCCGCCGATCGAGAAGAGGATACAGAGGCTCGAGAAGCTGGCTGACGAGACCGGGTTCATCGGCTAGGCGGAGCGCCAGAAAACCATTTCTCAGCCTACCTTCTCCCATTTCTCGAGATCCATGACGCTAGACAGCGTGCCGCCTTTTTTGATCTCCTCTCTCAAACGGTTCTCGCGCTCCATGACATCGATTGCCCTGTTGGCGATCTCGACGGCGTTCTCCTGGGGCACCACAACCACGCCGCTCTCGTCCCCGATGATCCAGTCGCCCGTCTTGACCGTGACCCCGCCACAGACTATCTCGTGACCGATGCCGCCGTAACCTTTCGGCTCGCCGGCGTTGGATGCAACGAATCTCGAGAAGCATGGGAAATCCATGTCGATTATGGCATCGATGTCCCTGGCGGCACCATCGATCACGACTCCCGCGACACCCTTGGTCTTGCAGCTCAACGATGCGAGCTCGCCCCAGACGGCGATCTCTCCACCGCACGCGTCGACCACAATGACATCCCTGGGCTTCGCCCGGTCTATCGCCTCGACCGGCTTGGCCCAGTCGCCATTGACCGTGTGGACCGTGAGTGCCCTTCCGACCATCTTCACGCCGTGACTTATCCTCGGATGTATCCCCTTCATCGCGCCCTTCTTGTGCTGCGCGTCGGCGACGTTGGGCGATGAGACCTTCATGAATGCATCGTGCAGCTTCTCCTCGCTGTACTTCTTGAACATTTCTGTCTTGACCTTCTTGCCGCTGGTCATCGCCTTCTTGACGGCCTTGGTCGCAGCGACGACATCCTTCGCCTTGATGATCGCTCCACCGACGATGACGATGGACGCCCCTGCGTTGATGACGTCTGGTGCCGTCTCGCTGTTTATTCCACCGGCGGCGGCTATCGGGATGTCGACGGCATCTGCCAGTCCTTTGAGCTCGGACAGCGGGGTTCCCCCGACCATCTGCTCATCCACGCCTACGTGGACGCAGATGTAATCCGCGCCGAGCTTCTCGACCTCCTTGGCTCTCGCGACCTTGTCCGTCACGTTGAAGAGGTCGACCATGACCTTCGACCCGTATTGCCTCGCGCTAAGGATCGCTTCCGTCACGGTGGGATCGGATGAGATGCCGAGAACGACGACGACATCGGCCCCGGACTTAGCGGCCATCTCTACCTCTGGCCCTCCCACGTCGATGGTCTTCATGTCCGCTACGATCGTGTGCTTCGGGAAGGACTTCTTCAGCTTCCGGATGATCTCCATCCCCTCGCTCTTGATCAGAGGAGTGCCCGCCTCTATCCAATCGACCCCGCCTTTGACAGCGTCAGAGGCCACCTTGAGTGCCCTGTCCGCGAGCGTGAAGTCAAGTGCCACCTGGAGAACCGGCTTCATCGCCCTCGACCACCATCTCGCCCAGATAAAAACGTGTCGTAGAACCCCAAGCTGCTCACTGGCGCAAGAAGATGTTGCGGCGATACGCCAGAACAAACAATAATATCACGCAGAAAGCATACTCGAAGAACGATGCCGCAGAAGACGGGTGAACGAGACCGGTGCGCCACGGGCCTCGAGGGTCTCGACACGATCCTTTACGGCGGTATACCGAGATCGAACACTGTTCTACTCACCGGCAGCTGCGGCACGGGGAAGACTTCGCTGGCGCTGGAGTTCTTGATACATGGTGCCCAGAAGGGCGAGAACTCGCTTTTCATTTCCGTGACCGAGAACTCTGAGAAACTGCTCGCGAACATCATCCCATACCAGTTCTTCGACAAGAGCCTGATAAAATCGGGAAGGCTGGTGTTCGTCGACCTCCCCATCATGTACGAGCGCCTCGGGATGACGAAGGCGGAGCTGAGCATGGAGGAGATTGACCTCCTCGTTGCCGCGATAAGCGATCTGGCCACGGAGCTCGGCACCAAGAGGCTCGTAATCGATTCGATCACCTCCGTCTGTTACAAGCTCAAGACATCCGAGAAGATCAGGGATTTCATCCTGAAGCTAGGCAAGTCGCTCTCGGACCTGAACTGCACGACAATACTCGTTGGCGAGGTCTCCGCAGAATCGACCTCGTACTCGAGCTTCGGCGTGGAAGAGGCGATAGCCGACGGGATCGTGCTCATGGCGAACATGGAGCGCAGGGGCGACCTGCTCAGGACCCTGCAGGTCATCAAGATGAGGGGAACGATGCACTCGAGGGCGAAATACGTGCTGGATCTGACCCCCATGGGCGTGTTGCTGGTTCCTTTGCTCAAAGGAGGTAGCACCGCATGACCCATGATCAGATGGGCCCCCAGAAGATAGCTGCGGAGCTCTCCGAGATGCCGCCCGCATCTGCCATATCCCTTCAGATGAGCGTGGACAACTATCTGGACGTCATCAGGGGAGTCTTGGACCTGTTCGCGAACAAGAAGGAAATGGACACCATCTACGTGACGGCCACGATATCCTCCGAGGCCATCAAGAGGGTCCTGCAGGCCCTGGACATAGACACTTCCAGGATCTACTTCGTGGACTGCATCTCCCACATCATGATGGGCGCATCGGCAGCCCAGCAGGATGACCACACGACCCTCGTCGAGAGCCCGACGATGCTGGAGAACCTCATGCTGAAGGTCGAGTACCTCATCCGCAGGTCGCAGTCCAAGGACAAGCTGGTGGTCATCGACTCGATCAACTCATTGGCGATTCACAACAACAACTGGATACTGTCCGAGTTCCTCCACATACTCGTATCCGGGCTGAGATCAAGGGAGGCCTTCACGATCATACTGTCGGTCGAGGAACACTCCACCCCTGAGATCAACAACATGGTGAACCTCGTCTGCGACCACGGCATACGCGCGGGCAAGGAGGGATGAGTTGAACTTCACCTCGATAGGCATACCCGCGCTCGACGAGCACCTGGGAGGTGGGATCCAGAAGGGCTCCACCGTCCTCGTGATGGGGACCCCGGGCTCGGGCACGGAGTTCTTCGCGAAGCAGTTCACTTCCGCTGGCCAGGAGACCGTCACGTACTTCACCTCGACCGAGCGAGATGAGGACGTGCTCAGTGTGATGCGCGAATACGGCTGGAGGACCGACCTGAAGATCGTCAACGTGGGCACGAAGTATTACGAGAGCGTCCTCGCGAAGAAGCTCGAGGTGAGCAGGTTCAGGCAGGAGGGCATCTCGCTCGGGGACATCCGTAGGTTCAGGGATGAGGACTCCGCGAAGGAGGAGAACTTTCTGACCTTCCTATCGTACGAGATATCGAAGCTCGCGCCCCCGTTCAGGGTCGTCATAAACTCGCTCGATTTCTTCCTCGAGAACTACGAGAGCCCCGAGGTCCTCATGGCGTTGCGGACGATCAAGGCGCACACTCAGCATTCCGAGAGCGTGACGCTCATGACCATGCTCAAAGGGGTCCATGATTCGAGGATACAGAGCAGCATCGAGGATCTCGCGGACGTGATCCTGGAGCTCGAGCACGACAAGCAGGGCTCCGAGTTCAAGAAGTTCATCATCGTGCAGAAGGTCAGGAACAGGCCGGTGATGGTGGGGATTATCCCGACGACCTTCGACAAGACGGGCATCAAACTAGGGTGAGAACCTAGTCACAATTCACGGGAATGTCGTCGTTTTCTATGAGTATCGTGAACCTAAGAAGACTATGTCTTCTTGTGGCGTCATAGGATGCGACATGGCCAGATGGATGGGTTCGGCAATTATCGAAGTCGATAACGGTCGAGTCTGAGAACCAGCAGCAAAGCTATATAAACTCACCCAGGTCGTATTGCATCATGCGGGCCGAAAGGTCCGCAGGAAGGACAAAACATGAAGAAGATTTGGGCAATCCGGAAGGATGCCGAGGCAGTGTCCCCCGTTATCGCAACCATTCTGATGGTCGCGATCACTGTCGTTCTAGCGGCCGTGCTATACGTCATGGTCCTAGGATTCGGAGGGACAAGCACACAAACCCCAACGTCGAGCCTGACGAAGTCTTCAGTAACCGGAGGCGACAAGTTCACGTTCGCCCCGATGAGCAAGGACACGCCATGGAGCGATGTGTCCGTACTGTTGTCTGATGGATCGAACACGGCGACATGGACTCCGCTGACGACCGACCTGGACAATGGGACCACCGCGAAGTGGAACTCCATTGCGGCAACGGCAAACCTGGGCACGTTGAAGGTCAACATCAGCATAACTGACCTCGCGGGCAACGGGTACGTCAACCAGGGGGACTACGTCACCTTGACAGTCGGAACTGGTCAGGCATTCTCCAATACGGTGACCTACACCGTCACCATAATGCACGACCCATCGTCCGCTGCGGTATGCCACCTTGACTTCCAGGGATAAGCGAATCCCGGATGTCGTGGAAAACCATTCAAACCCTTTAATTCCCTTTTCATTCCTTCTCGTGTGCGCGTGCGCCATGGCTTTTCGATCCAGTCCCGAATCCTGGTTGAGTCCCAAATGACAAGCATTTAATATATACAATGGATTATAAACTCCCTCAGTCTCCCCCAGCGACCCAGAGGAAGGTGGCCCACATGCGTAAGATGTCTTGGTTGGTCAGGAACGAGTCCGAAGCAGTATCTCCGGTCATTGCCACGATCCTGCTCGTGGGCATTACCGTCGTTCTCGCCGCGACGCTCTACGTGATGGTCTTTGGTTTCGGAGCGAACACCAACACTCCACCTGTAGCGAGCTTCACCAAATCCTCCGTTCCGGGCGGCTTCAAATTCGTGTTCACTCCTTTCTCAAAAGACACCACCTGGGACAAGCTCACGATCGTACTGACCGATGACAGCAACGCCATCTCTTTCAACAACACCACGACCGCCAGCATGTCCGGCCAGAGCGGCACAGTGACGACCGTGACGCACAGCGACGGGAGCCGGGTGCTCGGGGCCCTCACAGTCTGGATGAACGCTACGGACCTCGCGGGCAACGGCTACGTGAACCAGGGCGATTCCGTGACGCTGACCGCCGCTGGTGGCCAATTCTCAAAGAGCACGATTTACACTATCTCCCTTCTATACAAGCCGTCAGGGGACACGATAGCCTCCCAGTCGTTCACAGGGGACTAGTCACAATCCCGGTCGGCCTGGAAAGAGATATCTCGGTGACGCTGATTACGTGGTAGGATGAGCCCGCCTGAGAAACACGTCGAAGTTATGGATGTCTCGAGCGCGGAGGCCTTCGTAATCGAGCTTCTGAGAGAGAGGGGTCCTCTCAGCACCATGCAGATCGAGAAGCTCGCCCGGAGCGAGCACAAGCATTGCCCTGACCAGACGGTCATCTTCCTCACGAAGATGAAGAGGAAGGGTCTGATCAAGGGAGAGGCATCGCTCGAGCGCAGAGGATGGGTGTGGTGGGTGCCATAGGGTGGATCATTCTCTCAGTGTAGTATGACCGATGTGTTGGCCAGCTGGTCGGTCCATTTCTGTCTCGGGTCGTTTGTGTCCACGAGCATGCCGATTATCCAGTCGAGCAGGAGCACCAGGAGAAAGACCTTCGAGATGTTCCTCATGAGCGCCTGCGCTGGGTCGAGCTTGCCGGTGATCGACACGGCCTTCAGGGACATGAGCATCTTGCCGAAGGTTCCGCCGATCAGCGCGTCGAAGAGTGCTGCATACGCGAAGAACAACCCTCCGGTCAGCAGGAATGTCAGGATAAAGTGGGCGCCCACGAAGTCGAAGAACAGATTCACTGGCAAGTATATGATCAAGGCGTCGATCACGATCGCGACGAACCTTCTCAGCCAATGAGCCTGCAATGCCTTGTCCCGGCTCAGATAGTCGAATCCCGTGACCATTTGACCAACTCTCTGACCCTCTGATAACTATCGTCGGTATATTACTTTCCCAGGGCGAGGAGCGTGCCACTCGGATCGCCCGTCTTTCATCACAGGTCAGCATCAAATGCTTTCGTCATCGTGGCGGGCACATATTGTCCCCTCATGCATAAGAAATCTTGTCCAGATGCCCAGGCCAGATTCGCGTATCCCCCCTGACGCTATATACCGGCGCTGGCACTTCCCGATTCGATGGACGAGGTGAGGCTCTTCGCCTTGATGGCGCACGAGGACGACCCCAAGAAGTGCACGGCATCGAGGCTCGTGAGGCTCGGCGAGCTGCGCGAAGCGAAGCATGTCGAGAGGATCCCGCGAGGGGCGATCGTGCTCGACCCTGAAGCGGAGAAGGCGCTCTCGAGGGAGGACTTGGACGCGGCGAGGAGGTTCGGTATACTGGTCCTCGACTGCTCGTGGAACAAGCTGACCAAGTTCCCACACGTGAGATCGGGACTCACGCACAGGGGCCTCCCATTCCTCCTTGCGGCGAACCCGACGAACTTCGGCAAGCCTCAGAGGTTGTCGAGCGCGGAGGCCCTGGCCGCGACTCTCTACATCCTGGGGGAGAAGGAGCACGCCGAGAGGATCATGGCCAAGTTCAGGTGGGGTCCAGTGTTCATCGACATCAACAGGGAGAGGCTCGAGGCGTACTCTGCGGCGAGCACGAGCGCCGAGGTTGTCGATGCTCAATCAAGAATACTGCATGCAATGGGTTCTGTCAACAATCGGGTGGTGACCTAGGAGGTCACTCCGATTTGACTCGTTCCATTCGGCTCCGACCGTGCGGCCATCGCTGGCTCGTATAGGGTCATCACAACGTCATGCTGGAACGCGCCGGGGCTGAACCGTAAGCCCCCTGCCATTTCCAATCCCTTGGAGATGGCTGTCTGCAGCAGGTTCATGCTGGCGTTTATGTGCCTGTCCATATGCCAGCCGCACTCGCATGCGAACTCAGTGCCCATTCGGGAATCAGGTATTCTCCCACATACCGGGCACCTTCTGCTGCTATATCTCGGATCGACCTTGATTACGGGAAGGCCCTTCCAGGCGGCCTTGTACTCGATGATCTGATGGAGCTTCCTCCTGGGCCAGAGGCTCAGTCGCCTGTTGAGCTCCTTGCTCCTAGTCGGCCTCATGCCCCTCAGGTCCTCGAGCACGATGGCTGATTTGTGGTCCTCGGCGAACTCCAGGACCGCGTTCGCGACATGATGCAGCCTGTAATCGATCCTGTGGTGTTCCCTCTCACCTTCTCGGCCGCACAAGACCCGGGTCAATCGCCTGTCATGGGCTTTCTTCTTCTGAAGCTTCCTCCGCCTTTCATGATGACGCTCTTGTATCACGGCCACCTCCGGGAAGGCCGCCTTGACCTGAACGCATGACCCGTCTCCCTTCCCACCTCCATCGACGAATATGCCGTCTAGGCTCCGCTCGTTAGTATCCAGCGAGAGCACAGAGCAAGCTGCGATTGGTCGAGGGGGTTCCTTCCTGAACGTGATAATCACCCTGTTTGGAAGGACTGTGAGTGAACCGAGCGAGAGCGTTCCATCGTTCAGATACCGGCGATGGTATCGACTCACGACCAGCCTCAGTTTGACATGGCATCCCGCTATGATGGGCAGGTCGACCATCCCTTCGGTCCGATCCAACTTGTACGCTTGATTCTCTGCCTTCATCATCAGGCGCTTGACGAAAGGTGTCCCACAGCTCTTTCCTTGCCGGAGGCGCCTCCTGTAGTTCTTGAGGATTCCAGCGGCAACCCCAAACGAGGACACAAGGTGCTGGGAATACATGCCAGGATGCTCTTCTCGGTACGACCTGTAGAGTAGATTGCTAATCCCATACTTCGACGAGACGCGTGCATCGAGGGATGCTCGAACCGCCTTGTTCACTGCTAACCTGAAATCCTGGAGAAGCGAGATCGCCTCTGGAGGGAGGTCCGAAGCAAGTGGGAAGGCAACGCTCTTGACCAGCATCCAGGCATCAGTACCAGACGGAGTACTTGCAGGTGCGATTACATGTAGCCTGCGTGATCCAGAAGAACGCACGACCCGATAACTTGACAGAATACGTGCAATGATAAGGCATAAGGATGGTTCGGAAACCATCTAGCTTTTGTATCACATTAACGATTGCCTCTACCCTTTTGCCGTTGAGTGAGAGGGATGGTCATCGACCGTGATGGACGGGGGAGCTGAATGCCAAAGGAATACACACCTGAAGACCTGGTCGCCATCTGGGAGGAGTTCCTGGGTGGCCAGGAGCGGAGGCATCAGGTCTCGGCAATAGCGGACCTGTACCCGGACGTAAGGAGCATCCACGTCGATTTCTCCGAGGTCGAGAAGTTCGATCCAGACTTAGCCAACTACACTCTTGTGAATCCGAGCATGTCGATCAAGTCCGCAGAGGACGCCATGAAGCGCATGGTCTCCCACGCGCTGACCAACCCCTTCGTCCATTTCAGGATCACGGGCCTGCCGCGAGATTCGCGGATAGAGGTCAGGAAGCTGAGGGCGAAGCATCTCGGCACCTTCGTATCTGTCGAGGGTTTGGTGAGGAAGGCTACCGAGGTGAGGCCGAGGGTGACCGTTGCGGAGTTCGAGTGTGCTCGATGCGGCCACAAGATGACGATCGAGCAAGAAGGCATGCTCTTCCATGAACCTCTTGAGTGCTCCAAGGAGGAAGGCGGGTGCGGGAGGGGCCCGGGTTCCACGAAGTTCCGATTGCTCTCGGATCCGTCCAAGTTCGTGGACACTCAGAAGATCGAGATCCAGGAACCGCCCGAGGGGCTCAGGGGCGGAGCTCAGCCGGAACGGCTCGTCGGGTACATCGAGGACGACCTCGCTGGCAGGATATCTCCAGGCGACCGATTGATCCTCAACGGCATACTCAAGAGCCAGCAGAAGGGTGGGCAGACGAAATCCACGCTGTTCGAGATAAGCCTCGACATCAACTCCATAGAGTTCGAGGAGCACGAGTACGAGGAGATACTCATCACTGCAGAGGACGAGCTGAAGATCCGCGAATTCGCGGACTCTTCGGACGCGTTCGAGAGGATCATCGGATCCATTTCTCCGACCATCTACGGTTATGACCAAGAGAAGGAGGCTCTTGCCCTCCAGCTGTTCGGCGGTGTGCAGAAGACCATGGACGACGGCACGCGCATCAGAGGGGACATACACATAGCGCTCATCGGGGACCCGGGGACGGCGAAATCCCAGATACTGAGATACATGGCCCAGCTGGCGCCCAGGGGCATATATACATCTGGCAAGGCGTCATCGGCAGCTGGTCTGACGGCAGCGGCCGTCAAGGACGAGTTCGGCGAGGGCAGGTGGACGCTGGAAGCCGGTGCTCTGGTGATAGCCGACAAGGGTCTGGCGTGCATCGACGAGCTGGACAAGATGAACGATCAGGACAGGTCCGCGATCCACGAGAGCCTCGAGCAGGGCACGATATCCGTCGCGAAGGCGGGCATAACCGCGACCCTCCAATCCAGATGCGCGGTCCTGGGGGCCGCGAACCCGAAGTACGGGAGGTTCGATGACAGCAAGAACATCGCCGAGCAGATCGATCTCCCGCCTGCGCTGCTTTCCAGGTTCGATGCCATCTTCACCATGACCGATAGGCCCGAGGCGAAACAGGACCACAACGTCGCGGAGCACATACTCAAGGTCCACCAAAGGGGCGAGATCATGCTCCATGAGTCTCCGGAGAAGCTTACGCATGTCAACGTGGCGGAGATAATGCGCGATACGGCCCACCTCGTCCCGGCGATGGACAAGGATTTCCTCAGGAAGTACGTGGCTTACAGCAAGCGCATCACGCCGGTCATGGGCTCGGAGGCCATGCAGACCCTGGAGGGTTACTACGTCGGCATCAGGAAGCTGGGCGAGGACCAAGGCGCCTCAGTCCCGATCACGGCGAGGCAGCTCGAGGCGCTCATCAGGATGTCGGAGGCGAGCGCGCGAGCGAGGCTGAGCCAGATAGTCAGCTCGGACGACGCCCAGCGAGCGATCAAGATCGTGCAATATTACCTGGGCAAGGTCGCGAGCGAAGGGGGCAAGCTGGACATAGACCTGATAGCGACGGGCACCAGCAGGAGCCAGAGGGAGCAGATATATGTGCTTAGGAGCCTCATCCAGCAGATGTCCGATCCGCGCAGGGGAGTCAACCAGGACGACCTGATGCAGAAGGCCGCGAGCGAGAACATCCCCGCAGAGAAGGCCAAGGCACTTCTCAAGAGGCTTAGCGAATCGGGCGAGATATACTCGCCGCAGCCAGGCTACTGGAAGCTTGCCAGCGAGGAGCGGATCGCGTGATCTGCGTCAAGGTGTACAGGCAAGGTTCGCAGGTGCTAGTGGCCGCCTGTGACGAGGACATAGTCGGGAAGACCTTCAGGGGAAACGACCTCAAGATAACGGTCTCGGCATCGTTCTACAAAGGCGACTGCGGCGATGAGGACATGCTCGTCAACAGGCTGGAGATGGCCACGATCGCCAACCTCGTCGGGAGGAAGACCATGGAGATCGCGGTCAAGCACGGCTTCGTCGACCCCGAGAACATCCTCCAGATCGGCGAGGTGCCTCACGCACAGATGGCGAGGATGATGTGATTTGTTCTGCGTCGAGTGCGGGCGCGAGGGCGAGCTAATCGGCGCCTTGTGCAAGGACTGCTATTCCAAGAAGCACGCGAAGGCGTCGTTGCCGGAGCATGTGGACGTCACACTGTGCGCTCACTGCTCCTCGATGCAGACGGACCATGGCTGGAAGGACGTGGGATCCGTCAAGGAGGCGGCCGAAGCGGCCATCGGGAACGCGCTCACGGTCACCAAGGATGCGAAGGTCAATGATATCTCCGTCCAGCTGGTCGAACAGGACGAGCGGAACATGGAGGCAGGAGTGACCGTGCAGCTGACATCGAACGGCTTGGAGATGGAGCGCCAGCTCAGCACGGTGATCAGGTTGAAGCGCGGGTCTTGCACCGAGTGTTCCAAGCAGCAGGGCAGTTACTACGAGGCAATCCTGCAGGTCCGTGGGCCCGGCAAGTCGCTCGACGAGGCCGAGGAGCGCGAGATCGGGCGCATCGTCAAGGGCAGGGTGGGCTCCCTGAGGAAGTCGAGCCGGGAGGTGTTCATAAGCAAGACCGAGTCCGTGAAGGGCGGGCTCGACTTCTACTTCAGCACGATCCCGGCGGCCAAGGGCATCGCCCGGGAATTGCAGGACGCGATGTGCGCGGAGTACAAGGAGTCATCCAGCCTCTGGGGGAGGCGGGACGGCAAGGAGGTCTACAGGATGACCTTCTTGGTCCGCTTGCCTGGCTTCAACGCTGGCGATGTCGTCGAGTACCAGTCCAGGGCCTACTACATCAAGGGGATGTCGAGAGGGATTGTGCACGGGATCGACCTGATCACCGGCGAGGAGCGCGCGCTCAAGCTGAAGACCGCCGGGGAGTGCACGCTCGAGCAGTCGAGGCAAAAGATCCTCCGTGCCGTGGTCCTCACTGAGAAGGCAGGCGAGCTCCAGGTGCTGGACCCGGGCACGATGGCCGTCCTGGATGTGAAGACTCCCCCTGGGTTCGAACGGAAGGGGGACCAGATAAGGCTCGCGAAGACGAAGCTCGGCACGTACGTGATCAGCGATGGCTGGTAATCGAGCCGGTTAATTCGTGTTCCATCAAAAGGAATTAATTCTAAGGTCGCTTTCCCTTGCCCGAGGCCTGATTCAACATGGTCACTGAGGAGGACATTCAGAACGCCACGGTCGAGCTGCTCCGGAAGACGGTCGTGAAGCTGCCAGCCGATGTCGAGGAAGCGCTGAGGAAGGCATACGCATCCGAGACCGACGAGGTCCCGAGGATGCAGCTGAAGGCGATAGTTGACAACATAGACATGGCGTTCAAGGGCAACACGCCCATGTGCCAGGACACCGGCGTGACGATCTTCTACGCTGCGCTGCCTAAGGACTGCAAGGTCGATGTTGAGAAGGGGATCGTCGACGGGGTCAGGAAGGCCACGAAGGAGGTCCCCCTCCGGCCGAACGCCGTCCACCCACTGACCAGGAAGAACCCAGGGGACAATGTCGGTGAGAGGATGCCGTTCATCAATTGGAAGGTCCATGGCAAGGACTACATCGAGATCACCGTGATGACCAAGGGGGCCGGCTCCGAGAACATGAGCCAGCTCGCGATGCTCATGCCGACCCAGGGCCTGAAGGGCATCAAGGAGTTCATCCTCAACGCCGTCCTGAAGGCAGGGAGCAACCCGTGCCCGCCGACGATCCTTGGAGTCGGGATCGGCGGTTCGTCTGATATCGCGATGAAGCTCGCGAAGGAGGCGCTGCTGCGACCTATCAATCAGAGGCACAAGGACCCGGAGATCGCGAAGCTCGAGACTGATCTCCTGGAGGCGATCAACATGCTGGGGATAGGTCCAATGGGTCTTGGAGGGAAGACGACATGCCTCGGACTGAACATCGAGTACGCTTACTGCCATACGGCCAGCTTGCCGGTCGGTCTCAACGTGCAGTGCTGGGCCGG
>Ga0315282_10001045_pt1 | contig 53370 bp, 48 predicted proteins | sample YL17G07_20_MG_FD_203693 | JGI IMG/M metagenome (GOLD analysis project Ga0315282, IMG submission 203693) | Sediment microbial communities from Yellowstone Lake, YNP, Wyoming, USA - YL17G07_20 | ecosystem: Environmental > Aquatic > Freshwater > Lake > Sediment | place: USA: Wyoming | collected...
ACCTTGCTTGAAGATGGCTGATAAGAGACCGCCTGATTTGGCGAGGATCCGGACAGTGCAGATCCGTCCTCGTTCCCGCTGGCACTTTTTCCTTATCCCATGTTCCTTTCCGGCCGATAGAAACCGCGACGGAAAACTCTCGCATCTTGGATTAAACCACCAGGCTGGTGATTGCTGACTATCAGGAATCGGACGGGCTCGCGCATTGACGACCGATTCAAAAATGAAAAGTGGGTCGGCTTTGCGGCCGTACGTGGTGGCATTGAACAACCTCGGTATGGAGCCGTCTGCGGCAGAGGCACGTGGAAATGCAGTATGACGACGGACCTTGCGGCAGAATAGCGGATTCTAACGGAGGAACAGGCCAAGACAGATGACCAGAGCTACTGAAGTAGCGTGGAGCACCGGCGTAACATGAGACGCGTATCGTGCGGGAGTGCAGTCTATGAGGTCAAGTGAGACAACCCGGATAGGGCAACGGGGTCGAACCACGGTTCGGACTCCATTCGCCTTCATACTCGTCTTGGCTGCTGTCCATGTTGCATTGATCATTCTGCACGGCGATGCTCTACTCCCACGCTGCGCCACAGCGAGGGCTACCGATGTTACCGGCGGGGAGAATTCTACGGTATCCCCGGGGCCACCAGTCCTGCGAGACACGTTCGATGACAATATCAGAGCCCCAATGTGGCGTTTCGTAGCCGACGATCCCAACCAGTGCACCCTGCAGGAAGCGCACCAGCGTCTCGAGCTCCTGGCCACAGGCAACGGCGGCGACATCGGGGCCGCGTACGTCTCCGGCGGCTGGCGCCTTGACCCCCGGCATGACTTCTCCGTGAAGGTGGATTACCATTATGACCTCGTGTCGTTTCCCAAAGGGGCCATCGGCATCGGCGCCGCGCACGACGTCAATGACCCGTGGCGGAACCACGTGGCCGTGGGCGTGGGCTGCGCCAACAAGTTTGTCCACTACTGGTACAGGTATCGCAATGTCTATGATAACGAGTCGAGCTCGGAGGAGCGCGCGACGAATAATGGGACGCTGTACGTGCAGTACAACGCGGCGGTGGACGAGCTGTCGGTGAGTCTTCTCGGCTATGGCGCGGAACAACGCCTGGGCCGGTTTTCCCGGCCTGCTCCGAGGCCAATGGGGGGGCAGGCCGGTATTCCTGTGGCTGATGGGAACCTCCGATGGGCTGGCCGTGGTGTCCGGCCACGCCTGGCTCGACAACCTCATGATCGAAGAGGGCACCGTGATCGAAGCTGCTCTCCAGGAGGTCTACCGCTTCTGGTCGCCCGTCCTCAGCCGGCACTTCTACACGATCAGTAAAGCGGAGAAGGAACTGCTTTTGGCCCAATACCCGCAGGTGTGGACGTACGAAGGGGTCGTCTACCACGCCTTTGGCGATGATTCCGATCCTGATACGAAGCCGGTGCACCGGTTCTGGTCGAGCGCACTGAGCGGCCACTTCTACACGCTCAGCGAGGCGGAGAAGGACAAGCTCATCAATGAGTACTCTCAGGTGTGGTCCTACGAGGGCGTGGCGTTCTACGCCTACCCGGCCGGGAAACAGCCGGAGTGGGCGAAGCCGGTCTACCGGTTCTGGTCGCCCAGCAAGAGCGCCCATTTCTACACGATGAGCGAGGCGGAGCGTCAAGCCGTGCTGACCACGTACGCTCATATCTGGGTGGACGAGGGCATCGCGTGGTATGCCGATGAATAGGTCAACCATATTCGCATCCACCAGTGTGGCCGTGACAAACGGCGTATAACGGTCGGGGGTGCGCTTGGGCTCTATCTGGGGATATCACCTCCAGGCTCGGTCGCTCGATTCTGTGCTTGCGTCGTCGCACTCGTTTCGGTAATATCTCATTCACTCGAAACGCCTCTTTGTGGATCGGCCGGGTCTTTGTGTTTGTTCCTGTCCGACCCTCCCATATGCGAGTATTCAGCCCATTTCGAGCCTTTTCGCGAAGTCTCGCCTTGCAAACACGGAAAAAGATCTCGCTTGTATCGAGATTAGCTGGACCGGCATTTGTGAGCGACCGGGACAGCCATGCGTTGACATCACTAATCTACGACCTGTCGCCAACTCTGCGGTGAGATCTTCATTTCGGCGACGTACGTGTAGCCTATTGGCGGTGATGTGTACAGGACGGAATTATAGATGATGGTATTTGCTGCTTCGCAGGTGACGGGACCATCGCAGATCACAGTGCCCACAATGCGCGCGCTCTGCTGCAGACTTAGCGATCCGTTGATATGGATGAGGCCTCTGATCTCGTTGGGATATGTATCGAGCATATCACTGTCATATATACCTTCGTAGGACGCTCCTACTGGATTGTAGTTCGCCGCGTTAGTCACCTCGGAAAGCATCACGCTACAACTCTGGATGTTGATGATGACATTGCCTTCCACGATCAGGGTCGGGAAATCGGACCGGTAATTCTGAAAGAACGCTGCCGTGTCCACAGTCAGTGTCCCCCCTCCTGTCTTGACAATCAATGTCCCATTGAGCCTGCTGTTCTTGATTGTCACATTGGCTCCCCCCGTATCGATGTAGTAAAGCCCGTTCGGATCGCCAATCCCCCAGGGATTGCATCCTGGTGCAAGGACCACCTTGTCGATCGTCGCCACGTAGGGCAAGGCGGTCGCTTTGCTGACGTAGTTCGCTATCACGGTGGCATCAGGCATGTTCTTGTTGGGAGCGGGCAGGGTGAATGCGCCGGTGATCGTGCCCGTACGGTTTACAGTCTGCGCCTGAGCATCACCGTCCAGTATGCCTTCGTTGTCCAACTGTCCATTCGTGGAGATGGGGGCCCCGACGGCAACAATCTGTTTGCCTGCCAGGATGTGGACCAGGCCGGAGGCGTGGAGACAGGTCTGCAGTGCTTGGAGGGGCTTGATGACGGGTACCAGGGTCACCTCAGCTTTGTGACGCGTGACTCCTTTTGTGCCTATGCCCGTCAACACCAGTGGCTCGTATTGGGAATCACTCAACACCCCATCACCAGGATCAATTCCCTGGATCGTGAACCGGCCCGAACCTATCGCTTGATCCTGTACCCACACACCATTGGGTCGGGTGTCTCTCCAGGTGGGGTCCTGCTTTACGTAGAAGAGCCCCAACTCAATTGCGGAAGTCGCATAAGCCCTCGCCTCTGCGTAATCTCTCCTCAAGCAGGATGATCGCATTTGAATCCGTACCGCTGCCAGCGATCCCAGACCAATGATGGTAATCAGGAGCGATGAGGACAGCACATACAGATATATGCTGCCCCTGCGCCGCACACAATTTGGTCTATGGGTTGCCATTCTCGCCCTCGCGCTCATTGGCTGTCCGTTTTCAAGGTGGTCAGGGTTGCTTGCGGCACGCTGTTGTAGGCGACGGTCACGATAACACGTTTGACACCGGTTTCCACGGTCTGCACTTGCGCTGGGTTCCCAGCATCGACCCATTCCACTTTGACCGTTCGGTTCCAGCCGGTGGCGTTCGTCAACGCCGTCCCGTCCTTTGTAGCGGGGGGGCTCTCAGACAATCCGTCATAGTCATCAACATCGTCCCAGCTCATCCTAGGCGTGGCCGACTCATTCGACTCGCGGCCAAAGACCGGCGTTCCATCAGGGTCCTTGTAGCTCTGCCGGAGAATCTCCGACATAAGCGATTCGGCCAACTGTTGGCTCCGACATACGAGAGAGGCCTTGTGCTGAGTCAACTGTGAAGCCCCCACAGTGTTCAGCGCGGCAACGAACATGATACCTACGATGACCGTCGAAATCATGGCTTCCACGATTGTAAACGCCAACCAGCCCTTTCCCGGTCTGAGTCTCGATCTCTCCATCAGGCGGTCATCGAATCTCGGACTTGGAACCAAGAACTTGGAACTCATGGGCCCACCTCCGGCCTGTTGAGAAGCCTCACGCCGGTCTGCACAATCGACTGGGTGTCGCTGCTTGCTCTGAGCGTGACGTCCACCCCTTCGAGGTAGTATGTGGTCTGAGTCTGAGGGGTTCCGGCGGTCGTTACGGTTCCGTAGACAGTGAACAGCAGGGATTGGCTCGCCAGCGTCGACCAAGATGCACCGCTGTCTGTGGATTTGGCCAGGGAGAGATTTGTCTCCGTCACATTCGCGTTGCGCCCCTGGATCTTGCACGCGATGCCGTTGGCGACCCATTTGGCGACAAGGCACAGGCCCTGCAGCGGCGAGAGACCGCTCACGCTGGAGAAGGTGAATTCCTGCAGCGCATAGTTCTTCCTCAGAGCCGATTCCAGCAGCACGTTTTCCTGTAGGACGATGCCGCTCGGGCGCTTGCCCAGCGTTGGCAACTGCAATTGAACACGCGCCTCGCCGTCCGTGGTAGCGTCATACTTGGCATTGAACGTCACGCGTGTCACCTTCCAGGCGATCGTGTTTGCCGGCAGAGTCGGGAAGAAATACTGTGCATACCACTCGGAACTCCCTATCGGATAGTCGGCAAGGTTGCTGGTTGCGCTGTAGCTCGCCAGAATAGTCTCCGCGCCTTCGGTTCCCTGGGGAGTCTCAATACTGATGGTCTTCAGATTGTAGGTGAGACTGAATTGCCGAACGTCCGTAAGGATGTTTACGACCGTGCCTCCGTTGTACTGCCTGGTCAATGGGGTCGCGGCTGTGCCAGACCATGCGTAGCGGATGGTCTCCGGGACTTCATCTCCGTTGCGGTCGGCTACGCAGAACTCGATCATATTTGCGGATCGCTGATTCACGGAAACGGCGTACTGGAGTTCCGTCACGATCTGTTCGAGGGCCTCCGCCGCAGCGATCCTGGTCGCGGTGGGGCTGCGTGCATCTGGCATGGCCCGACTGGCGATCAGTATGGAGGAACCCATGGCGACTATGATGACCGCCATCACAGCCATAGATACAACCAGCTCAACCAGGGTGAAGCCCTGTTTCGCCATGTGTGCCGCAGCGTATTCAGGCTGCCGTAGTCTTGCGATCATCGTATGCTGACCTGCCTCATCTTGCCATCCCCCTGTGCATGACCCTCCAGCCTTCGCCAATGGCCGAGGGACTCGTTCTCGTCCTCCTGGCGTGTCACAGATACACTTCATGGCTTCTTGCGCCCTGCGAGTTCCATGCGATGGCCCCATAACCGACGCGATTGCTGCGTGCAACTCAGGGGTTCGGCCTCCCTGTGGACCCATCCTGCGCATACCATCGGCCGGAACGGAGGGCGAGATAAGCCGAAAAACGGGGCAGCCAACGCCGGCGGCGGGCGGCTGCAAGAACGGGTCTCGCAGTGGTTCAATCAGCGCTATTCATGGTCTGGCAAATGGTGGTCCACTAGCGTCGTTCTTGCCGGCTTGACCCGCATTTTTCAGGTCAAGAACGAAGATTTCGCACGCGCCTGGCCGCTTGACGGACCGGCATGCCGTGGCTTGGCAATACGTGCACCCTTCGGTCTCAGCTCCAGCCCGAGCACACTCGCTATCTTCTCGGCCGAACGCAGGGTCAGCGTCCGCTCGCCCTTGGTGAAACGGCTTAGCTGCCCGGGGTCCACCCCGGAGAGGACGCTTAGCTCCTTTTGGGCCATGCCGGAATCGGCCATGGCCTGCCGCAGTTGAGCTTCGAGTCTGGTGATCTCTCTCGTCTTGCCCACAGCTATCCAGCCTGCCCCGCTCACGCTCTTGTGTCAAGCGACAATAGGACATTTCTCTCGCCTCCCTGAACGGGCGCGGCACCCACAGCCCCTTTGCCCATCGCCATGGGGGCTGACATTTTAGTAAAGAATTTTGTCCCGGAAGACCGATAACTCTTTACAACGGTCTCGCGAAGCTTATAATAAGACTCCGAGACATGACAGTGAGGACTCTCCGGCAGTCAGTAGTTCCAGGAGCGGTGCCAGGGGCCGGAGAACGCGGTGTGCTGTGTGCCCAAAGGCGGCTATAGATGCGCCGCTTCTTCATGAGAGTAATGGACCGTGAGGCCTTCGTGGGCTGTGTGCCTCGGACCTCACTTCCGATACCCTTGAACGACACCTTAGTCGGGGAGGAAACAAAATGACGAAGAAATGGTGGAAGACAGGACTGGTTGTGCTGGTCTTGGCGACAACGGGAGTTGCCTCCGCAACGACGATTAGCGACGCGGTGGCAACAGCAGGCGATGGGAAGTACGTCCAGATGGACCCCGGCAGTTCGATCACCCTAAGCTTTGCGCAGGACTGCTACGGAACAAATCCGGCTGTCCTAGTGAAGTTGGCCCAGGCAAGTAGCGGCATCCGGGTAGAGTTCTTCCATGCGGAGGCTATGTTGTCTTATTGGGGTGGGGAGGGCGTGGGCTGGGTGGTCAATTTTGAAACGGGTGACACACTGTATGGCCCGGGCCAGCCGGAGCCTTTCGATGAATTGGGCGTGGGCTGGTACGCTGTCCCGTTTGACTCTGTGAAGATAACTGCCTACGGAGAGGACCCAGTCTACCTTGACGCGGTGCAGGGCATGAAGGGAGATGGGACTGTTGTTGACGGGACGTATTCTGCACATACTGGCACAGTCACGCCGTTAACGGTGGACCCTGTTGTAATGATAGGGGATCTGATCATCGTGGTCCAAGGCATCAACGGCGAGCAGGGAATCAGCAACAGTCTGGATGCGAAACTCGCGTCCGCACAAGAGGCATTGCAGGATGCGAACACCAATAATGATGTCTCAGCAGTGAATAAACTGCAAGCGTTCATCAATGAGGTTGAGGCTCAGGCCGGCAAGCAGCTTATTAATGCCGGGCAGGCAGCCGCACTCATTACGCAGGCTCAGGACGTCATCGACGTACTGACTGGGGCGTAGCAACGCATCTGGGCGCAAATGATTGTGTTGCGGCATCGAAACCTTGAAGAAAGGGCTGCGAGCTTCGGTTCGCAGCCCTTTTTCCATGCGCACCTGCGAACCTCACGCGGCCCACGGAATCACTGCCGCATGCATTTGTCCGGCGGTCTTTGCACGGCGTCCGCGTCTGGCGGCGTGGCCCTTGCCTGAGCAAGCACGGCCTGTTTTCACCGGCCGCCCTCTGCCGGCGTCAGTTCGAGCCCCAACACCTCGGCGATTCTTCCGGCCGCCCAGAGGGTGAGGCTCTTGGTGCCCCGCAGGAACCACGACAGTTGCGGCTGGTGGATACCGGCAAGGGCCGCAAGCCGGCGCTGGCTTATGCCGGACTCGACAATCGCCTGCCTCAGTTGAGCCTCAAGACCCATGGCTTTGCCAATGTCCCCCGTGTCAGTACCCTTCATCCTGCAAGTCATTCGGACACCAGTAGTGTAATCCCTACCGATATAGCCCAGCGCATCGGCAAAGGGCAATTACTTGAGGACAAGGTACACCCGGCGGTCATGGCCTGTCTACTGTGGTAAATACGTATTTTCGCAGAAGGTATCCGCGTTCCTGACCAGGGAATGGGGATCGGCCGGGAAGAAGTCGGAAACCGCTCATCCGAATAAAGAGCCCCCCACGTCTGTCGAAGGGAGAGTAAACGGACTCCGTGCAGGGGCTTGTAGGCCAATACTATCAGGGGGACCAGAAAGACTCAGCCTGGGATAAAAGGGAGACAGGCGCCATCCATGGCGCTCCCTGTCATCCTGCCTCCCCGTTACGCAGTGCCTTGCGTTCAGTCCTTTGAAGGTCTGATCCATGGGGTCATTTTGCACTCGTAACGCGCCAATTATCCCCCCAAAGGGGTCGGCGTGTCTATCCGTAGAACTACGTATTTTCTGCGAGAACCGACCTCATTTGTCACCGAGAGGACCGGCACGGACGCCGAAACAGACAGAAACTGCTCGTAGGACCAAAGAGGCCCCCGCACGAAACGGAGAGGAGGGAAGCGAGACTGTGCGGGGGCATCGGAGGTAAAATGCCAACGTTGAATTGTGCTGTTCCGTCTGTTCGTCCCTACTTTGCGAATTCTACACCGTCGGCCAGGATGAGTCCAGAAAAAACGGCCGGTGATTCCGTCCCCGGTCACACCGAAACCGCCGGCCTGCTACACCTACACGGGCCAAAGGAATAGTGCCCCCCAACCCCGGCCATGGCTCCGTCGTCCCGGGCGGGTCTCACCCCAATAAGTTGGCCGATGCCATGGACCCCAGCCGTAGACTCCCTTATTCAGACATGTGCCTCCAGATCGGGGCTCTTTCGCTGCTGGTGTGCCAGGGAAACATGGCCCGCCTGCCGCGAGTGTCATTGCTAGTCACTCACCGAGAGCGTTATGACGAATGTCACACCTTCGCCCAGTCGGTTGTCAACTCGGATCTTGCCCCCCACTCTGGTCAATGCCTGCTCCACAATACACAAGCCTAATCCTGTCCCTTCGTTGTCGCTCTTGGTAGTGAAGAACGGGTCGAAGACCCTACTAACGTGTTCTGGCGCGATGCCGCCACAGTCGTCCACGAACTGAAGCTCGACAGATGCGTCTCTTGCCACACCCCTGATCAGAAGCCGGTGATCCGTTGTGCCGTCCGCCGCCTGGACCGCATTCTCAACCAAGGAGAAGAAGACCTGTTCCATGTCCCGTTCATTCACATCGAGTTCGCCAAGACGATCCAGTCCTTCAAGCATGAGGCGGACATTCCGTCTCCTAGCCGCCTCCTCCCACACGCGCACCACTTTTTCGGCCACGCTTTGCAGATTCGTCTTGCCCGGTCTCCTTCTCGAAGAATGTCTGGCAAACCCTCTGAAGCGATTAACAATAGAGGCGGCCACTGACACTTCCTCAAGGCACTCCTTCAGGTCATCGACGACTCCTTGCACGGAGCCGTCAGTCTCCAGTTGAGCCAGGCAATTCTGGATCGTCAGTCGAATCACCGTAAGGGGCTGGTTCATCTCATGCGCCACAGTGGCGCTGAGCGTACCCAACGAGGCGAGTCGCTGGGCGCGGGCCATGCGGATCCGATACTCCTCCAGATCCTTCTGAGCCTGTCGCAGCTCATGAATGTCCCGGCCCACGATCAGGGCCGAGCGGATCTCTCCATTTGCATCCGATAGGGGTGCAATCGTAGTATTGTACCATCTGGTCGTCCCCTGGACAGTCGTTGGCACGATTACATTCATGCCCTGGCCGGTCCGTATCACCGTCCGAATGCTCCCCGCTTGCCGGTCGGCGATCTCCCGGGGAAAGAGCTCCCACATCGTCTTACCAACATATTCTTCAGGCTTGCCTCCGAGACGTACCGCCGCGGTGGTGTTCATGAAGAGGAAGACACCCTCTTCGTTTACCACGGCGATAGTCTCGTCGGCACTCTCCACCAGAGTCCTGTACTTCCCCTCGCTTTCTCGGAGTGCCTGCTCAGCACGTTTGCGCCCACTGATGTCCACCTGTACGGTCAGGAGGACTTTCTGGCCATCCCATCTCAGCGGAACTACCGTCAAGCTGGCCCAATACGGTGTCCCGTCCTTGCGTTTCAATTCCGCTTCGAAATCACGAACCTGGCTGTCCGCCCGCACTCTTTTCAGCAGCTCGATACGGCGTGCAGGATCCACATAGGTATCGCTCAGGTTGATCCGTTCTATCTCTCCAGCCCCGTAACCCAGCATTTGAAGCATTGCCTTATTGCATCCTAAGATCCTGCCCCCATGCGTGGATATCCCAACCCCGACCGGCACATTCTCAAAAAGGGCTTCGTAACGCAGTCCGGCCTCACGCAGTGCCTCTTCGGCCTGCCTCTGTTCAGTAATATCACGCGCAAAGAGCGCCACGCGAGCGACTTTCCCTGCCGCATCGAACATGGGGTACATGTTGGTGTCGAAGACCCTACCCTCGCGTTGATCTTCACAGCGGATGGGCTTGCCAGAGCAAATGACCTCACTGACCTTCTCCGCTCGAGATCGGACCAAGGCTGGCGGTATCATACCCAGGCACGCACCTTCGGGCCTCAATCCTGCCAAGTCCTCTGGGCTCTTGCCAAGCCTTCGGGCGGCGGTTTCGTTCACAGTAACTACAGACAACTGATTGTCTACCACCACGATCGATTCAGTGGTGGCATCGAGAATCGCTCGCATCAACTTCTCATTCTCGCGCAGCCTATCCTCAGCCTTCCTTCGCTCAGTGACGTCAAGGCCATAGGCGCTCACGTGGCCTTCATTCACCGCAGGGGCTAACGTTACGAGAAATACTCGGCCGTCATCGCAACAAAGCTCAAACGTAGACGCCTTGCCCGAACTCAGGGCTTCCTTCGCTCGCTTACAGCATGCTTCCGGCAGTCGTTGACCTATCTGCCTTCGCCATGTCTCCAACACCGCAGAACTGGCGTTGTTGGCGTAGAGGATTGTGCAATCGCCTGATATTCTCAGGACCGGATTTGGATTCTCGGTGGCAAATGTCGCCAGCCTTGCCATCTCCTCTTTCGCTCGCCTGCATTCCGCTATTTCCCGCTCAAGTTCTGAAACACGGCACCGCAAATCGCCCAATTCCTGTAGTAATTGTGCTTTGGTCTCGCGTTCATCCCACATATTGCCCTCGACATCAACGTCTGCTCGCTTCCACTCCGTACGCGTTGGAAGCCACCCTGCGCTCGTCAAACGCCAATAGGACCACGGCGAATGTCTGGCCATCTTCTTGAGGAAGGGACATCTACTTTCCCAAGCTCCTTGTCCCCATTCTACACTATCAAAAGCCACGGTCAACGTACCGCACACACCAAGACCGCGACTTTCACCGAAAAATCGGCCTGGTTCAAAAACGGGCATTGTCGGGTGACAGTCGATGGGGAGTGGGTGTAGCGTCTGGAGGGGATCGTTGCTGGGTTGGATAGGCGAGCAGGAGGGGCGAGCAGGAGGGATGATCTGGTCAGTTACGGTGGAATCTCGTGTAGCCGAGGATCTCCAGCCAGTGCGGATGCCTCTGGCCCGTCAGGAGCTCGGCAGGACTTCTGCCCACTCGCTCGGGCCGGTCGCTGCGGGAGAACCGCCGGTGGTTCTGGAACAACCGCAGCAAATCCAGGTACCCATGGCCGATCTGGCGACGCAGGAAAAAGTAGCTGCGTAATCGGCTGTTGAGATTCTCGACGATGGAACTGGCGCGAGGGGTCTGGGCCATCGCCTCCAGAACCGCCTGGTGGATCAGATACCATCGCTCTTTCAGGAGGCTCTGCCATCGGGCGGTCCGCTGCCAGTAGAGATCGGATCGCTTGTCCAGGGCTTCGATCTCACAGAGGGCCTGTACGGTCGTCACGGGTACGGCAAACCGCTGGGCCACCTCCATGAGGTTCTCTTGCAGGACCTCGATAAACGCCAGAAGGGCCGTTCGATGGTTTCGCAGCATCCGAATGAGGGGCCTGATGCGACCAGGGCAGTCGTCTTGATATCGCTCCAGTTCCGTTACGAGGAAGTCATACAGTGCCTCTCGTTCGGCCAACGGGGGCCCGGCCACCGCCAAAACGTCGTGTTCCATCCACTCCGTCAGCACCCGTACATCCGCCGCGATCGTCAGAGCCTTTTGTTCGGCCCGCATCAGAAGGTTGTGAATGCTGCCCAGACTGATCTGGCGGTAATCGAACATCGTCTCCAGCAGTTCCATCACCCCTCGATACGAGCTATGACAGATCAGGGTCAGGGACAAGACCAACTGCTCCAGCCACTCCTGGGTCACAGGCAGCCGGAATAAGACGTTGTCCTTGGGTGCGGCAGGAGCGTGGAAGGCTTGATCCACTGCGCCGGTGGCCTTGGCCATCTGCTGATAGACGAACTTGCGGCTGACGTGGTGTCGCTCGGCCAGACGCAGGATCGGTTCGGTGCGGCGTAGGGCCTCCAGGAACAGGGCTCTCCTTTGCACAGGGCCCATCTGGGCAGCGACGCAGGAATCGGGGCCAAAAGATGAACAACCGCGGGTCGATCTGTCGATATTCTGTTGGACCATGAGGATTCCTTTCCTATCCGAGAGCTCTTGTTTGTGACCTACTCTCTGGATCGGGAGGAATCCTTATTCTCCATCAGTCCCTATACCCCAACTGTTACCCAGAATTGAACCAGGCCGTTATTCGTTCACCCTTACGGCGGGCATTTGGCGCAGATCGAGCGGAAGAGGGTAGTGCTCAGGTAGCGATCGCCGCGGTCGGGCAAGATCGTGACGACAATGCCGGAACGCATCTGGCGTGCGATGCGCAGTGCTCCAGCTACGGCCGCCCCGCTCGACATGCCAACGAACAGGCCCTCCCGGGCGGCGAGCAGCCGGGTGGTCTCGAATGCCTCCTCGTCATAGACTGTGAGCTTTTCATCCAGCAGATCTGGCTCGTAGATGCCCGGGACCATGGATTCGGTCATGTTCTTGAGCCCCTGAATAGCGTGGCCCTCTGGCGGTTCCACACCGACAATCCTCACCTGCGGCTTCTGCTCCCTAAGAAAGTTCCCTACACCCATGAGAGTCCCCCCAGTCCCCATGCCCGCCACGAAGATGTCGATCTGCCCATCTGTCTGCGAGAAGATCTCAGGCCCGGTGGTTTCGTAGTGAGCCAGGACATTGTTAGGGTTCTCAAACTGGTTGAGCATGTAATAGGCGTTCGGCTCGGCCTTGAGGAGTTGATGAGCCTTGCGAATGGCCCCGTCCGTGCCCTCTTTCGCAGGCGTCAGAACGACCTCGGCACCGAGGGCCCGCAGAGTATGTTGCCGCTCCATGCTGACGCATTCCGGCATGCAGAGTTTGACTCTATACCCCTTGGCGGCGCCGATCATGGCCACGGCGATGCCGGTATTGCCGGATGTTGCCTCCAGGATCGTCGTGCCTGGGACCAATTCACCTGACTCCTCGGCCTTCTTGATCATGTAGTAGGCGGGCCGGTCCTTGATGGAGCCGCCGGGGTTGGCGCCTTCCAGCTTACTAAGGACGTGCACGCTGGGACTCTTCGAGTTGAGGTTGGTCAACTCCACCAGCGGCGTATTTCCGATCGCTGCCGTAATGCTCATATCTGTTTGTGCTGGAAGACAGAGTCTCATCGGAGTAATCCCCTTGAATGTACTGTACCGCGCCTGTCTGACGTGAACGGACATTGCTTATACAAGCTCATAACCACTACTCCTCCACACTGCAACTTCCATGTTGACAGTGGCTGCTCTGTTTCAACATCGCCGATCTTCAAGCTGACCAACATCCCTGTTGGAAAGGCCAAGAACCATATTCTGCTGAAATGGCGTTCATGAACTATATACTCCTGCATTAAGTGAACTGTAGATATCTCGGTGCCGATCTGGTAGAAAGATCAATGCGGCGGATATGCATCATAGGGTGGACTGCCTCGCTCGGCGTCTACTTGCCGCCTATACTCGTATAGCGATGCATGGAGAGGGCACTCACGCGGGTGGGGGTGAGCCTCTCCCCATTGTCTAGACCAAAATGAGAGATTTCTTAGGCGGGTCCATCGCCCGGGAACACGCGGCGGGAGCGAGCGTAGCAGAGCGAGCGATCCGCCGCGACCCGCGGACCCGACACACGCCTCCGCGAACGTGCGATAACCCATCAATCGCATCAGGTGCTCGTTGTACGTCGTATCCGCCCGCGAACGGTAGTACAGGCTGCTACGACCCAGACCCAGCAACTCACATTGACGCCGCAAGGAAATCCGTGCGTGTCCCGGTTCGATCACGGCCCGCTTCTCCTCAAGCGTCATAGCCAGATCTCTTTTCAGCCGGTCCAGCTCCACCTTCAATTGACCGATCTGCTGATACAACCGATCGGTCAACGCCTCCTGCCGGTGAAGGTCCTCCCGATGCCCCTTCGAGAAAATCCCCGGCAACCCATCCAACAACTGCCGCTTCCACTTGGTGATCTGGTTGGGATGGACCCCGAACTCACTGGCCAATTCGCCCAGCGCCCGGTCCCCCTTGACCGCCGCCGAGGCCACCTTCGCCTTGAAGGCCCCACGGAACTTCCTGCGTTTGTTCTCCATCGTTCGTCTCCTGAATACTCCTTCCGTTCAGGCAACGAACCCACCTTAACCGCTGGTCCAGTTTTTGGGCAGTATTATAGGGCCCTGTCTGGCCTGCCTGAGACTGGTGTCCCGTCCGTTTGCCCTGTTAATGGCCGGCGAATCGCGCGCAGCACATTCATCGACCAGACGGGTGAATAGACCTGCTCTGTGATTGGCAGACTCTAAAGAGCTGTTGATCAGGACCGCTATCTCAAGCTCAACGCGCTCTTTGTCCAAACCGGTGTTGAGTGGAAAGCTCATGGTGATAATATGGGTGAACTCAGGTGGTGCGTTGGGTCTGCGCCAGATCGAGGTCTCCGTCGTGCCGCTGGCCTCTGTAACGTGCAAAGAGACCCACGCCAAGCCCAGTTGCTGGGCTGCTTGGCAAATGGTCCGCCACCATTCATCGGAACCGTTCACCTGGCGGATGCATAATTGCAGGTCCTCAAACCTCCGTGTTTCTTCTCGACCTTCCCGGGAGGAGACGAATTTCTCCTTCAGCCGGATGAATGTCTCTCTTAGGCGTACGGCTCCCACAGCACGAAACAGGAGTGTGATCAAGAGCAGGACACAGCCAAAGATCACCAGTGATCCAAGATCCTCTCTGAGCAGCATGAATAGACCGGAACCAGCAGCCAGCAAGGTCACCAGATAGATCATGAGCACGGCCTGACGCTGATGCAGCCCCAAATCCAGCAATCGATGATGGAAATGGCTGCGGTCCGGGGCAAAGAGCGAGCGACCTTCGAGAAAGCGACGCAGCATGGCAAACATCGTGTCAAAGATCGGGACCCCTAGAGCGAGTGCTGGCAACGTGAGACCTACGATCGTAACAGACTTGGCGACACACATCACGCTGGAGGCCGCAATAGTGAATCCCAAGAACAAGCTGCCACAGTCCCCCATGAATACCCTGGCGGGGTTGAAATTGAAGAACAGGAATCCGGACAGGCTCCCCGCCAAAGCGAGCATAAGAACAGACAGGACAGGATCATTCCCGGAGACGGCAAACGCTGCAATTGTGCCGCAGGTCAAGGCTGAGATGCCGGCGGCCAGACCATCCAGGCCGTCGCTCAAGTTGACTGCATTCGTGATGCCTACGACCCAGAACAGCGTCAGAAGACAGCCCCAGCCGCCCAGATGCAGCACAACGTTATTCGTGATTCCGATGCTGCTGATTCGCACACCGGCAAAACACAGCGCCGCCGCCGCCATCAATTCCGCCAGGAACTTGAATCTGGCGGGAAGACCCCTCAGGTCGTCTGCCAACCCGATCAGGAAGATGAACGTCGCAGAGCAAAGCAAGGCGGTCAACTGTTTCTGTACGGTTCGAAAAGCTTCACCTACCGCGTTGTCCAGGAATGGGACAGCCCAGATCAGGGTCACCGCCGACAGGAAGATCGCCACTCCTCCGATCCGAGGAATGGGCCGTTTGTGCACGGCACGCGGGCCCGGCCGATCAAGGACGCCCATGTGACGAGCCAACCACATCACAGGAGGTGTGAGCAGAACCGCGAGAACAGCGGAGCCAAGATATACACAGAGAAGTGTGTCCATGATGGTTGAGTGTCAGTGTCCCTCAACACTCCGGGTGACATCCTTGTCAGCTTCGTTTCATACGGTGGTGTCCATTGTCGCCGGCTGTGCGAGAGCGACCCCACGGTGTGGCACCATGTCCCCACATGTACGGCTGACCTCCTCCACCAGACTGATCATCGTTCCAAATCGGGTGTGTTCACACAGCCACTTCAACTTGGGCCACGTACTTTGCAGATTGTTGTAGCACTTGAACTGCCGCCACAGCCCGAGAGGCAGACGTGGATGGTTCGGGTCAATTTCCCGGGGATGCACGTAGACAATCAGTGGCCTTCTTTCCTTCTGCAAACGCCTTGTCCCCCAGCGAATGACCGGCAACGGCGACAGCCTCAGGTACCCGCCTCCGAAAAAACAGACACGATGGCCCAGAATACTCACTGTGGAAACGGGAATCTCCACCAGAGGCCCGTTAGAGGTCCGGAGGATGTGCGGGCCGGGGCAGCCGCCATGATAACCGCCGTGGCCGTGGTGGGCCGGGAAAACACTCGCGTCGTACCGGTACCCTGCTTCCGACACGACATCGAAGAACCATGTGTTGTCATTCTTCACACTGAATCCGGGGGACCGGAAACCGGCAACCTCTTCCCCCGTGATGTCCTCCAGGATTCTCTTCGCACGCACGATGTCTTCTTGGAAGATTGCCCGATTGGTCGGCCGCGCCATGATGTGAGCGTAGCCGTGTGATCCTATTTCATGCCCGGCCTTCTGGCACTTCCGCACCACATGTGGCATTCGCTCCGCCATCCAGCCCAGACAGAAAAACGTCGCTCGAGCATGAGTATCCTGGAATAGCTGAAGAAGCCGATCAATGTTGCGCTCTGCATAGAGAGGCAACGTGCCCCAGTCATCGATCTTGGGAGCCTTGTCGCTCTCCAGGATGTGGAACCAGTCCTCAAGTTCACAGGTTAATGCGTCCGGCCCCTGTTGCCAATCTACAGCCTCCGTGTCCCACAACATAATGAACGCCCTCCATGAACACAGGTCACACTCCGTATCGCCCAATCATGCATCGAGGCCCTTGCCATGTTGCACGCCACGTGTTCCCAGACGTCTGGTCATGGCAGGGCCGTACTAATCAGAGGACCGATCACCCGGCTCGCCCACAACGGCAGTTTCTTCCACAGTTCCACCTTCCTGCGGTATCGCTCATCCTCCGGATTGGCCAGCCGCAGTCGTTGTCCCGGCGGGGTCCAGTACTGCCAGCGCAGATCGATTGGATTCGCTCCCCACCGCTCTTTGAATGTGTGCTGACCGCTTCCAACCGTACTCCGCCCGAAGTCATACCACTTCATGCCCTGTTTGCAGTAGTACTCGATAGCTCCCCAGTTCAAGATGTAGTTTGGCCCCATCTCATCGTAGTCTCTGAGTGCGGCCCCCCATGAGCATTGCACCCAATTCTTGAACGTATAGGCGAACAAGACTGCCGTCGTGGTGCCATTCAGCTTGGCGAGAAAGATGCGGGCCATATCGGGGAACGTCTCCATAATGCTGCTGAATAGCTTGCGCGGATAACAAGGAGTGCCCAGCTCATGCATGCGCACTGTCCACACCCGATAGAACTCCTCTAGCAACTCCGGGCCACCAGACGTGACGACGAGTCCGTCCCGCTGGGCTTTGGACACCCTGTTGCGGGTCTTATGTCGCAGCCCTTTCCAGACTTCCTGCGGGTCCGAGGCCAGGGGCAAACACATGGAGATCTTGTCCGTACGCATGTGCAGCTCGTATGGCAACGCCGCGGTGTTCCTGAACTCGACTGATTCACAGCCGTTCTTCCCAGCAATCTCCACCGCCTTGTGGTAGAGCGCATCCAGAGCGGTAGGATGAACCACCAGAGCGCCACCGTAATCACTGAACGGCTGGGAGATCATCCGGTTGCCGAACAGCCGGCTGCGTACATGCGTCAATGGCAAGATGCCGCAGACCCGATTGTTCTCGCGAGCCACCAGATAATACGCCTTGTGGCCAAATGCCTTCTCGATCATGTCATTCCACAGCGGCATGTGACAGAGTCTGGCATCTGCCATCTCCTGAACGAAGCCCTCACAGCCCCCATCCCGTGAGCCCAACACGGATACATCCATAGGTTTCTACCTCCAGCAGCAACGACAATGAACGGTTATTCGTGGACTGCCACGCCGGAACCACGAGGCGCAGCGAGTCGTGCTCCCCCGAGCGGATCAGCCAGTTGAGCGTATCGTTCAATAAATCCGATCGCTCTGTCTGCCTGCCTCTGACTGACCCATGGGGCGGTCGGCAGATGGATCTCATGTGACATCTGATATTCGGCATGGGGGCACTGGCCTGGCGTGTAGTCGTACAGTCGAGCACTGCGCTCTTGCATGTGGGCTGGCGAACGATCAAACCACGTGCCAATAGGAAGACCGTTTCTCATTGCCTGCGTCAGCAACTCCCGTTTGTTCCGCACAAGCAGGGGCACCATGAGAAGAACAGGAGGATCGCTACCGACTGTGAGAGCACTGATGTCCATGCCGAGCATCTCGAGTCGCTCGAGATAGAATGCGGTGAGCTGCTTACGATGCCTGCAGTTGTCTTTCCAGCGTTGCAGTTCGGCCATTCCGAGGACGGCCTGGAAATTCGTTGCGTGCGACAGATAGTCTGCGGGCATAGTTCCACCATATTCCTCGACGGATATCGTACCCCGGATCAGGCCCGCACGCTGAGCCCACCGGTAGAGACAACCCATGAGGGCTCTCGTTGCAGGTCGGACAGTAACCGTGTACAGGAGGGTCTGGACCGCCAGAGACCGTGTCCGCTTGCGATCATAGGTCGAGGGAAACTGCAGACAGATTCTTCTCACCTCAGAACACAGCGTGGAGTCAGAGAATACCGCCATCCCTCCTTGTGTTGTTGAGAACGGTTTATTGAAATGAGTGCTGAAATATGCCGCAATAGACTGAGGGAATCTGCCATCGCCCGCACAGCCGTTCTGAATCAACTGACACCTGTCTTCTATGAGAATGGCTTGCGTGCCTGCAACCAATGGCGTCCAGTCTCGAACCTCCTGGACTATTCCGTAAGTGTGCTGGCAGATGATCGCCCTCGTGCGATCTGTCACCGCTTGGGCTATATCGCGTGCAGAAGAGTTGTAGCTCCCCTCCTCTACGTCCGTGTAGATGCACTTTGCCCCGGCGAACTTCACCGCCATCGGCACGGTCTCACATGTATAGGCGGGCAATACGACCTCGCTCTCGCCATGGATGTCAAGTGCTTTCAGGATTGCCCATAGGGCCACTCGGCCTCGTGGAAAGGCAATCGCGGACACGCCCTCTCCGACGATCATGCGAGCGAATGCCTGCTCATACGTGGGCACTAGTTCAGCCCCTGACGCATGTGCCGGCTGCAGAAGCATCCTCAGGGTTGTCAGAAGGGAACTCACGTGCCGGCCGCACCCAGGGACTGACAAGAAGACGTCTCCTGGAGGCGGTGCCGATGATGTGACCGCCCCAGAGATGCGACACGCAACCTGTCCTCCCAATCACTCATGATTGCGCACTCTCTCAAGCCAAGCTTCCTTCCAAAAGAAGAAACAAGATCTGTCACAACCATAAATGCCATCACATATAGCGCCCTCAAGTAGGACGGTATTCTTCAGCTTCCTGATCTCACCCGTGCTTTCGAGCACAATCTTGCACACCCGTCTACGGACTTTGAATTCTCGCCCACAACATCCCTCCATCGTCGTCATCCAGGCAAGGCCTTCATGGCGTTCGCACCGGTCAAGCATCGCACGGATCTCCTCTTTGGATCGAACCCGAACCCACTCGCCCGGCCGAAGCTCCGGGGCTTCCGTATGGTCTGCCGCGACGGTGTGAGATTGACTGGAAGATCTGGCCCTCGATGTCAGAAACCTGCGGGTCCTCAGTCGGGCCGTGGCCAATGCCTGACGCACTCCGCGATTCCTGAGGTGCCAGATGAACTTGTACGCACGCGTCGGCCAGAAGAGCGAAGCAGATGAAGACACAAGAGTGTCAAGCTGACCGTGACAGTTCTCCTCAACCCGTGACATTCCGATACCTCCCCTACAATAGACGTGTTGCCAAGTTGCGACCGCCGCAGGCTGGCGTCACCGATCGTTCCTATCCGACGTGCACACGAATCTCACTTGTTCCTATGCAGACAATATCCACTGGTCTGGCATTGTACGGTCGCGTCACACTCGCATCCCACGTAGCACTGTCGTGTCTGCGCCATGTCCATGGGTCCGTGGGACTTTGTCTTCCCGTGATGGCAACGCTGCACCTTGCTCATGTTCTCGTCGCAGCCTCAAGAGTCTCCATCTGACCCCAGCAAGAGCAGATCAGGTCCTTGGTCTGCTCGATATGGCCACGGGAGGATGCCCCGAATACGACCGATCGGATGTTCGGGAGACCACACACGTACTCAACCGCCTCTCTCGGACGTATTGCTCCTGACGCAAATATGGACATGGCCATCGGCCTGAATCGCCTGTCAGCCAAGCACTCCTCATACGCTTGCCTGCTTGGATTCATGGCAAACCCGGCCTTGTTGATCGACGAGCACACAATCGGGTTCTCAATGCCGCAGTCTAGTAAGAAATCCACCAAATCAGGCATGTTCATCGTATTGAATGCTGGATCGACTCCATACATCCTGTGGATGTGACTGGCGTACTCTATGAATACTTCCTTCACACGGAGCCCAAGGAGGATATCCGTCACGGTGTTTTGCAGAAAGACGGCCTGGACATCGAGCCCTTCGAACATCCGCATATCGGCATCGACAAGGAGCTTCATGACCTCGATCATATCCTGATTGATCATGGTGATTCCGCTGCGCACAATTGTGCGGATGGCCTTGCTGGCTCCCTGGCCGGAGAACACAAACTGATCGATTGCCCCCAGGATCCCCTTCTCATTCACGGCGTTGGCATATTTGTACGCATAGGGAATCGAGGGGCACAGCTTCAGACCCGCGTACTTATCGGGATGTGCCCGGAAATAGTTACAGAGCCCAGCGACACGCTCGTGCGTGCTGAACATAAACGTGTGAATCCCACAGGAGTAGGCGGCATCAATCACATCAATAATGGCCGCATTGTCCTTGAAATGCTCCGCCTGAGATTGAGCCTTTTCCTCCGACATATGATTGATGCCGAAGAACTGGTTGTCGCCGAATACGATTCTGTCCATTTCAGAATCCTCTCCTCTCACCATCGGTTCGAATTCGTTCGATGATCGTGTCCGTCTTGAACCCGTCTTCAAACGAGCATATCCGGCACGGCCTGCCTTCAAGGACGCAGTCTATGAAGTGGTCGAGCTGCCGCGTGAATTCAAAGCCGCGCACAAAGAACCGCACCGGTGTCGCAAAAACGGTATAGGATCGTTGATTCCAACCCTGGGTGAATCCATCCAGGTTCGGGGCGTAGGAAAAGAAAACTTTGAAGGAGTGCAGATCGGCGATGATCTTGCCCGTTCGCCCCAACACCTCGAAACAACATGAGGGCTTGCGATAGGAGGGATCGCTCCAGTTCGCCAGCAGATTTCCTCTCATGCCGCTCTTGTAGACAAAGGTGGTGCTCACCGTGTCCTCCACGCCGTCCGAGTGAATGCGCCCAAAGACCGTTCCAACAACGTCATCCGGTGGGCCGAAGAAATAGTTGACCAAATCCACACAGTGTGAGGCAAAATCATAGAGACACCCCCCTCCCTCCTGCTTCTTTGATCGCCAGGTCTTCTTGGACCCATGGAGGACCGTCGGACCATTCATTTCCGTCTTGAACGTCAGCACTTCACCGATTGCGCCTGAATCGACGAGGTTCTTGACTCTCATGAACACGTCACCGAATCGGTTGACATAACCGACCTGATGAACGATCGTCTTCCCTTGCAGAAGTCTGAGGACGTTCCTCCCCTGATCAGTATTTAGAGCAAATGGTTTCTCCACGAAGGCATGGATGCCATTGTCAATTGCGCATTCGACGACTTGGGCATGTGTTGCCGTGGGCGTGGCAACAATCGCAAAATCGGGTTTCATCTCGCGAAACATCTTCTCGTGATCCGTGAAGGTCGCCGCACCCACATATTTGGCAAGGTTCTTCAACATGAAAGCGGATGAATCGCATATCGCGACAAACTCGACCCGGGGATGAGTATTTAGAATTGAATAATGAGTCAAGCCCATCCGGCCGAATCCAACGATAGACCCTCTAAGCATAATAACTCCTCTTACCGTCGTGCATCATTGCGCCGCAAAGCAGCGGTGACGTCCTTACACAGCCTTAGGCGCGCAGGCTTCGGCTCGTTCTGCACCAATGGGAGCACTTCTCAAACCGTGGCCGAAGAGACGAAGTTCATTGCATGACCGACCCAGGCATCCGCGCTTTGTATGCACCGAAGGACCGTCCGCTCCTACCAACGCCCGACGTCATGCATCCATTCCCTGCTGCCATGAGATCCAGGCGAGAACGGCATCCAGACGCATCTCCAGAGACGGTTCGTCAAATCGTGAGTCGAATTTGCCGCTGATGAACAACTCATGGAACAAGCACAGATGCACAAGCTGGAGAATCAGGCCATAGTGTCTCTCCGGCCATTTCTTCACCTCGTCTATCTCTCTTGGTGAGAATGTCTTTTACAGGTTTCCGGCATAATCATCCGTACACGCTAGCCCATGAGCCGGCCGACGCGCGCCAAGCCGGAGCCTGGGAGTGTGATTATCTGTCATTCAAGCAGATAGGGAGGCGCTCAGAGCAGTCCTACCGGTGCTTGACAGGCACACGCATTGGTCCTGTGGGACAGGTCCACCTGGGACTCTGCATTGGGAACTACTGGCGGGTCGCCCGGTACCAGTCAATCGTTTCTCTAAGCCCATTGTCAAATGAAGTCTGTGCCTTGAAGCCAAAGAGGTCTCTCGCACGGGAAACGTCCAAGCAACGTCTTGGCTGACCATCGGGTTTAGATGGGTCCCACCGGATCAGGCCTCTAAACCCCGTGAGTTGGGCGATCTTCTCAGCCAAGTCCTTGATGCGAATCTCCTGGCCGGTCCCGATATTGACAGGCTCAGGGCCATCGTAGTGTTCCGTGGCTAGAAGGATTCCTTCCGCTGCATCGGCAGCGTAGAGGAACTCTCGGGACACCTCACCGGTGCCCCAGCAGGTGATGTATCCGCTGTCCACCGAGATGGCATCAACGCACTTCTTGATCAGGGCTGGGATCACGTGGCTGCTCTGAGGATCGAAGCTATCACCAGGACCGTACAGGTTCACGGGCAGCAGAAAGATGGAATTGAACCCGTATTGCCGTCGATACGCTTGCGATTGCACCAAGAGCATCTTCTTAGCCAAACCATACGGTGCGTTCGTCTCCTCAGGGTAGCCGTCCCACAAGTATGCCTCGCGGAACGGCACTGGGGTGAATTTCGGATACGCGCAGACCGTTCCAATGGCGACGAACTTCTGTATTCCTCTCAGCCTAGCCTGCTCGATCAGTTGCACGCCCATCATGAGGTTCTTGTAGAAGAACTCCCCCGGGCGCTGCCGATTGGCCCCGATTCCTCCCACCACCGCCGCCAGGTGAATCACGACGTCTGGCTGCATCCGCTCATACATCCTCGCGATGTCGGCGGGATTGACGAGGTCGTACTCCTCGATCTTTGGGACTTCGATCCGTCGGCAGCCGCGCCTCTGCAGGCCCTCGATCACATACCGGCCAAGGAAGCCTGCGCCACCCGTGACGACAATGCTCCTGTTCTTGAAGTAGTCGCTCACTGTTTCATGTGCCTCCCATTGTGGTGGTCATGATCGGCAACCAAGCACTCTCGTTGGGCGGACTTCATGTCTGCATCGGTCATCATCCGGGCCAATTCCCGAAAGCCCACTTGCGGGCGCCATCCCAGCAGGCGGCGAGCCTTGCTTGCATCACCCTGCAAGAGGTCCACCTCGCTCGGCCGGAAGTATCGTGGGTCGATCTCCACGTACTTGTGCCAGTCTAGGTCCAGGTAGCCGAACACCTCGTCGAGGAACTCCCGCACGCAGTGGCACTCGCCGGTGGCCACGACGTAATCGTCAGGCTCTTCCCGCTGGAGCATCCGCCACATCGCCTCGACATAATCGCCGGCGAAGCCCCAGTCTCGCTTCGCCTCCAAATTGCCGAGAAAGAGCTTCTGTTGCAGGCCGCACTTGATGCGTGTGGCCGCCCGGGTGATCTTTCGCGTCACGAATGTTTCCCCCCGCCGGGGCGACTCGTGGTTGAACAGAATCCCGTTGCAGGCGAACAAGCTGTACGCTTCACGATAGTTGATTGTTTGGAAGAAACTGTACACCTTGGCGCATGCATAGGGGCTTCGCGGATAGAACGGCGTCTTCTCCGTCTGCGGCGTCTCGACCACCTTGCCGTACATCTCGCTACTGGAGGCTTGATAGAACCGGACAGACAACCTGCTTGACCGGATTGCCTCCAGCAGGCGAAGCGTCCCTACTGCCCCGGTGTTGACGCTGTAGATCGGCTGGTCGAAGCTGACGCGGACGTGGCTCTGCGCCGCCAGGTTGTATACCTCGTCAGGCTTGACCTCACCAATGATCGCCGCTAGGCTGCTGCCGTCGGTCATATCGCCATAAACGAGTTGAAGCTTCGGGCGTTCGTGTGGGTCTACATACAAATGATCGATCCGCTGGGTATTGAATGAGGAGCTCCGCCGGATCATGCCCCAAACCTCGTACCCCTTGCTGAGCAACAACTCAGCCAGATACGATCCATCTTGGCCCGTAATGCCTGTGATGAATGCCTTCTTCACGTTCTCCTCACAGCAAACAACAATTCATCCATACCTTCATCCCGGTGACCTCACTTCGTCGCAATTTGCACTATCTCCTCCCGGGATAGTGGCGCGCCAAGCCGGATGCGTTCGGTCTCGGCGAATTGGTGGCAACGCTCTCTCCTTCTTACGAGTAACAGTTCTTTCTTCTCACACGATCCGTGACCCAGACCGCATGATCCCTTCAGTCAATACTCACTGACAGCCGGGAGATCTTCCGGTTCGTTAGTCATCTGCATCATCATCTCTCCCACGTGATTAGTGATTCAGTCCCAGATAGGACCCGTACCCCTAGATAGAAGTCAGGCTGCAAACGTCATCGGTCGGCAAGAGGCTGCAACGGGGGCATGCGCGAAACGGAGGGTCCGCCTTCCCACACGAAGATCCCGCCGGTGCACCGGGCGATAACCCGATCCGTGGCGACCGCTGGAAAGCACCACGGCAACCGCAAAGAGGCCATCATGAAACGTCCGTTGGTCCGACACTACATCCTGACAAGAAAGTCACTCAACGGGATATCCAGACAGGGTTCTGAGAATCTCGAGTCGAACCGGCCGCTGACAAAGAGCTGACTGAATAGATATAGATACAGAAGCTGAATAACGAATTCGGAGTACTCTTCGGGTCGGCTCTTCACATCGCGGATTTGCCGGACCGTCAGGAGAGTCGCAACAAAATCACTGTCAAGGAATCTCTGCAACCAGGGCAGCTTGTCTCTCACCAGGTACTCCACGTCCGTCCCTCCGCCAATCTTCACGAGGTGTTCCGCCTTGGCCGGCCCAAGAACTCGAGTGACGGCGCTCTTGTAGAATCTCTTGTGCGAGTTCAGGCGGCCCAGAGCCTCAGACAGGGTCTTCAGTTCTTTGTCCAGGAACGGGTAGACCCCCTCGATGCAGAAACTGTTGAGCATCAGTCCGTTCTTCTTAAGAATGAAGTCAAGGGCGGGATCCTCCAACATCCCGGAATTCCGTCTCTTGAATTGGTGCCGGATTCGGAATCTGCACGACGGCCGAATACGGCGCCTCTTGAGGAATCTATAGTGAAAGTCCATAAGAGGCGTCAGTCTCAAGATCTGTTTCGACTTTTCTATCACGCGTCTCGGAATGGAGAACCTGTATCGATCCAGTTGCTGGTCAGCGCCATCACCGAGAAATATGATGTCGAGTGCATTTGCCGCCAGGATTCTGGCCAGTTCGTACTGCAAGAAGATGCCGGCTTCAAAGACATATCCCTCCAGACGCCATACGATATCCGGCAGCCGCTCCAGCTCGTCCGCTTCGATTCGCTTGTGTCTGTGCGCCACCTGCGGGTAAAAGAGGAGAGTCTTCTGCGCTTGAGGCACCTCATTTATGTCCTGGCCGCCGACCGTAACAGCCGTTATCTCCGACGATCTGGCGTGAGCTGCGACAGTGTGCAGGAGCAGAGTGCTGTCAAACCCGCCGCTCAGAGCGCAAGCCAAGCGCCCTGGCGCCATCCTCTCGAGCAGGGTCTTCACCCGGTCCTCGATACACGCGACCAAGTTTGCCTTGGCGTACCTCCGAGCCACTTTCCGCGGGTCCTTTCTCAAGGCACGGACTTGAACAGAACGTCTGTTTCGATCGATGATGAGATAGTGCCCCGGCACCAACTTGTAGATATTCTCAATCAGAGTTGTTTCATTGGGTATAATCGTCTTGTGGTACAGAAAATCACGCACCGCTGTGCGGTTCAGCCTGCGATCGCAAGGATTCCAGCCCAACAGCCGTTTCAGGCTCGTGCTGAAACAGAATCCGCCGGCCAGCGAATAGTAGAGGGGGAGGTTCGAGCCGTACTGATCCTGGACAATATATCCCATTTTCTGAACGTGATCCCAAATGAAGATCGAGAACACACCTTCCAGATGATAGACGAAATCAAGAGCCTTACGACGAAACATTGCTGCGACGGCTTGGAGATCATCAACTGAGCCATATGCCGACTGCATTTCGTCCATGCCTGAAACATAACCGATCATGGCACAGCTTAGTCCTGCGGACTCATCGTGATAGACAGCGTCTCCTTTGAATACGCCCCCGGGCGCCCTCTGGACATATAGATTGAGGATTCCATCGCTCAGCCCATTGTCTTTCACGTGAATTGCCTCTTGTGCTGCCTCCCAGTCTATTCTCCCCATTAGCAGATTTGCATGCCGACCGTTGTTCTGCATTTTAGACTCCGCCAGAGATAGGTCTTGCAGGGCCGCGAACCGCCAGACTCGTGCCCCCTGGCAAGACGATACCGAGATCCTTCGCGCCCTGGGGCTTCGTAGACAGCGGGTCTCCGGAGCAAGCAACCTACTCAAGATCCCACCGCGAGCAGACCAGTTCTCGCGTTTGCTCAATAGTGCGTCACTCCCATCCGACCAAATCCAACAACAGCCCCTCTGAGCATAACATCCACCCCGCAGGCTCTCCCTGTTTCAGATCACAAGTACTTCAGTATGATGTGCATCTCTCGAGTCTCTGTTTGATCCCCACACAAGACGCTTCGAGAACGCCACGAAGGCTCCTCACGGCCCGGGGGAGCAAACGCGGCTCACGGCAAGATCGGTACAACCATTCAAGGCCCGCCCTTCTCAGATAGCTTGGTGCCCATCTTACAGTCCCGGCATGATAGTCGAATGCCGCACCAACGCCAATGAACCACGGAGCGCTGACACGATCTATGTGCTCTGCGATCCAACGTTCTTGCTTTGGAAGGCCCAGTCCAACCCACAGGATATCAGGCTTGGCCGCGTTAATGCGATCCACCATTTCCTGATCTTCCTCACGTGTCATTGATCTAAACGGGGGGCAGTAAATTCCTGCTGTTATGAGACATGGATACCTCTCTGTCAATTTCTGACTCACGAGCTCGGCCACGCCTTCTTTGCCTCCACAAAAGAAATGTCGCCAGCGCCTTGCCACCCCGTACTGGCAGCAGTGCAGCATCAGAACCGGGCCATTTAGACGCCAGATCTTCTTCCCCGCCACGCGCGCCGCGATAACAACGCCAATACCGTCACAAAAGGAGAACCGAGCATGGGTGACATAATCCATGTGCGACGGGATTCTTCTTGCCAAGTATACCGCCTCCGTATTGGTGATCGAAATATAGTGGCGATCGCGCACGCCCTGGATATTCTCATCGATAGCGTTGAGTGCGTAATCGACGGCGCAGCACGTTATTTTCACACCCGCGACCATCTCAATCGCACACGGATTCAGTTGGGATTGGGGCCTAGCCATGTTCTTCTTCCTATCCATGTAGCGGTCCCTGTGCACCACAAGTAGACGCCGGTATTTGAATGAACCAACTTCTTCTCCTGATCCTGACAACGTGGGAACGTCCAATGGCATCATTCGCTGACTAAGCCGATGGCGCTAGCGGAAGGAAACAGTACGATGGACTCAAAGGGATCGAGTGACACTGTTCCCTGCGCGATGTTGCCCTTGAAGTCGAAATATGTCCGACTATCCAACTCGATGATCAGCACGTCCGTACTGGGATTGATGAATATCACCGGGTCTCTGAGATTCAACGTGGGCTCGACAGCCGGTGACAAGTCTGTTGACGCCCGTTCTTGGCCCGTGAGGTTGCGCCAGTCATGAAGGGAATAGGGTGCGCAGACAAGACCCGTGGAGCCGTATTGGCAAATGGCGAGGTGTCTATCGCTCTGCGGATGATAGAAAGAGTTCCTATCGGAGACACCGATGTCGACATCATAGTATCCCAGCTCGAGGCGGAATGTACTCTGACTGGCCGCCGTTGCTACCAGCAAGTTGCCTTCCGCATCGTTGTCACGAAGGAACGTAAGTGAATTGCTTCCACCCGAGAAGAGTATCTGGCAAAGCCTGTTCCCGTACACGACATTGTCAATAAGCGAACTGTCTTGGACCCAGTGGAACACAACACCGCTCGCCCCGCAATTGATGACTGTATTCCGCTCGAAGACTCTGTTGTTGCCGCGTTCGTCAAGATAGATTCCGTGGCCTTCGCCCCGACACAGGGCTGGCGACTGGCTGCAAGGCTGAGCGTAACGTGCGCTGCCTCCCAGGTAACCCGAGACATCGCAGACGATGTTGTGGTGGTAGTGGTCGGGCTCCTCCGAATTGGAGTAGTTGCCCGTATAAATGCCCGCTCCGTCAGACAGAGACAGGCAGCTCTCCGTGACATAGTTGTATGCGATTTCTCTACCAGCAGTGTCCCCCCAGGCCACAGAAACACCGTTGTAGCTTGATCGCTCTACGCGGTTGTGGATACACCTGGCGCGGACCCCTTTAAGGACGATCGCTTCTCCAACACCGTTGACCAAATCGTCTCCGGGATGCTCCGCTCCCGTAGCATATACGTGGTTGCCCTCAATGAGATCGTCGCTGGAGAGACGATCATCACTAATCCCCGTACTATTGGAGTAGCGGACCACGTTGTCCACGATGGCCGAGTCAATCGATCGATAATCCATGATTCCGGAGTCGTACGAACGATCGATCATATTCCCCGTTACTGTCATGTGATTGGCGCGGTAGAGCTGTATTCCCACGATTGTCCGTTCGACAGAGAAGCCTCTGATCACATGGTAAGAGCAATTCCGGTTCGTGGTGATGCCATACTCGCGAAGACTCGCTTCCACGTTCTCCGGGCATCCCCCTAAAGGCCAGAGATAGAGACGATGCTGTAGACGATCGTACGCCCATTCTCCTTGTTCGTTTATCTCGCCGACTATATTCGTAAGGTAGTAACCGAAGGAAGGTGATATTTCATTTTGCGTGGGCGACACCAGTGTGATGCGAGCGTCCTCGGCCACGTACGCGTCAACAGGGATATGGTCCATGTGCCATAGCTTTGTCTTGATGTGACAAGTACTTCGTGTGAAGTACCCATTTCCCTTGCCCAACGTCGGATCGACGAACACTACGCAGGGATCGATGGGAGAAACACTGGCTGGATACAACCAGCCTTCGTCCGGAAACCTGGACGGCACGAGAAGAGAACTCCCTTGAAAGAGCTGTTTGACCTCGAAATCGACATTGGCAAAGAAGATCTGTTGCCAGTGAGGATTCCCCCCGCACGAACTCCGGCTCTCACATCGTGTCCAGTTCTGGATGCGCTCGGCACCGCTGATGACCGCTCGTCCTTCATCGCCCGGGAACGCTTGGAGGACGATCGGTCGGGATTCTGAGGCCTGCTTGGACAGCGTGACCGTCTCTCGATACACCCCTTCCTTGACGAAGATACAATCACCCGGTTGAGCTCTCCGATAGGCGGCGTCAATAGTCCGGAAGGGGCCATCGGTCCGACCGGGGTCCGTCTCGGCGACCATACCCGAGTACAGATCATCGCCCGCCTCAGAATCGACAAAGTAGCTGGTCCCGCTGCAATCCAAAGGGGAAGAAGTCTCAAGTTGCGGGGTCGACCGCAATGGAGGCCCGCATTCGACAAGCAGACAGGCGAGTAGAAGATGGCGCCGATAAGCATGCCGTTGACAGCGTGGTGTCGATTCCTTATTCATGCACTGACCTCAATTCATCTTGCTCAGTGTTCAGACGGGCACCTGTCCGAGGACCACGCGGTGATTCGCCTGCGATAATGACTGACGCAACCGCGACACCCCGAAGCCCAGCAGTCAACGCGGCCGTCGCATGACTTGTCAATTCTCCACAGTTGCGTATCAGGACAAGCACTTCAGGAGACGGCACAACCGCCGTATTCACCGCGTCTTAGAACCGAGGACTTTAGGCAATACACGCCCCTAATCAGTGTGCGCTTCTTCAAAGTGAGGAAACAGAACGGTGTCGCTGCTGAGAGTGAGTTCTACTCTTGGCTCTGTCCATTCAGATCGCCCCACTTGCCAAAGCGAGAATCGGTAACCAGCCCGAGGCTTGGCCTCGACGACGAGCGGGGTGTCCCTGAAGTATATTCCTAAATCTCCATCACCCTCAAGCTCTCGATCATTGATTGTATAGTGCCCTGCCCCGGAGGGAGTCGTCAGAATAGTCAGTCGGGCTGTGCCACTGAGTTGGAAGAAATCGATCACCTGCTGACGTGCATATTGTGGACGTTCCCGCGCAAACCACTTGAGGACCTCGACGTTCGCCTCCCACCGCGGGACGGAGTCGAAGGTAGGCCACACCCAGGGTTCGGGATCGGGGACGGTCTGTCCCCCCCACCTCTCAATGTGTCGCGGAATCTCCGGGGCAAGTCTTGCCTCCATCTCCTCAATGATGCCCAGCAGACGTTCGGGGCGAAATGTCGTGTTCATATAGAAAGCATATCGCTGGATGAACTCATTTCTGAACTTGGCGTTCTCTATCAGTTTTCTGAAGAGCAACGTGGACCAGGGAGGATTGGGCCAAGTACACTGACAGTCTTCTTCCGTCGCCATTGTCAGGAGGTTTCTGGTCGGCTCCAAGAATGTCCAATCCATGTCATAGCAGATCCAGCGCCAGCGGCTGTAATACCCTGAATTGGCCCGCCAGAACTTGATGTTGTTGCAGGGCCAGTCGGCTCCGGCCAAGTAGATCTGAGCGATTTGGTAGTCGATGTACTGACTCACATCCATACGGGCCTGGACAATTGCATAATTCTCTGGGTCGGCCATATCCGATGCGCGAATGAACTCGATCATGGCGTTGTAATGATCTGCACTGCCGGCAATCACATTCCACGGATTCTGAGGATTCCCCGTCAGAAGATTGATGTCATCCGCATCCAGGTGGTAGTTGCTCGCCAAGTAGTGTTCACTGATCTTCTCTCGCAGGTTATGAATGCCCCAATATACCCCATTGATATACACAACGGCGGGCCGGTATGCTTGCGTGTCCACGTCCATATCTGGGATAAGGACAGACTGGGCCAGGGCATCTCGAAACAGAGTAAGAGGTTGATCATCACCTGAACAGCGAAGAAGGAAACTCTCAAATTGATTGATCGGCTTGTCGGGAAACAGAGGATAAGCGAACGAGCTGGACCCATATACGCTTCTTGCATATAGCGCCAAGGGTTTCTGTGGATACCGCGTTCGGGAGCAGCCGCCAAAGATCTTGACGCCCGCTTGCTGATTGAGACCCGCATGGCCATCAGTTTCATAGAGTTCGACGTTGACAGGCCTTTCCCAGTCCTGGTTCAGATTCATAGGGACGTCGGAGCAATTGTCGGCTACGCCGTTGGTGCCTACCACATAGATGCCCATTTGGTCGTCAAACAGGTTGGCAGGATCCGTTACGAGCGATACAACGGGCAAGTGAACTGGCTCATCGATGAAATAGGTGTACGTCACGATGTCGCTGGGTAGTTTTTGGGAGGCAAAAGCCCGTGCCCTGAAGGGAGTAGTAACATCGATCACAATCGGCTCGCTGTAAAGTAGCGAGTCTGCGCGCACCGGTGTGCCATCCAGCGTGTAGCGGATCTCGGCGCCTGCATCCGGCACAGAAAGCGAGATCCTCTGCCTCCCGGCATAGAAACCTCCCGGCGGATAAAACTGGGGCGATGGCACAAGTCCAATATAAGCGGTGGAATTATTCACTGCGCCGGGCGTCGGCTGATCGAAGTAACCACACACCGAACCCGCCTGAACCGACCGGCCGTAGGAGACATCCTGTCGCTGAGGTCCGTAGGTCAGCTTATCGATCAGCACAGCGTTTCGATCAAAAACACCGATTGCTTCACCTTCCTTGTCCAATTTGAAATTGGTGTGTATGCCAACATCTCTCCCATCCGCCCAGAACAGAAGACATCCGCGGGCAGGTACTACCGCATGAGCGGGAATTCGCCACTTGGAGGGTTTTGCCAAATTGTCGGTCAGGTAACAACCAGCCAAGTCAATGTCGGCGGCGCCCAAATTGGTAATCTCAATCCAGTCATCGAACTCAGAATAGTCCGGCGACCGCAGAGTCGAAGCATTCGCGGCCATGACTTCACTGATAAAGATATCGGGGTACTGAGCGTGCAGGAGATTCACCCCGCAACACGAGACAATCACAATAATGAACAAAGGCCTTGTGTGTACCATGCCCGTCACAGCTCTGCCAGACGACTGCGAATCAGTCCGAATGCCCATCCTGGCACAGAGGGCGAGAACTCTGCTCACAGCGCGAGTTGTGTCGGTTTGCCAGCACGAGCCGGGGATTCCGGGAACTATCTGCTCATCAGAGGACGCCGCGAAACGAAGCGACTGGGCCGCACCAGCGGACCGGGCTGAGCCTCAGAGATCGAAATACCAACGTTCATCATTCAGGATGCCCTACCAGCGGTTCGTAGTATACCAGTATGTAGCTTGACACAGGTGATACATCGTACACCAGTCGCGCCGAGGTAGGCTGGATCTGCATCTCATACTGGAGCGGCATACCATCTTGTTCCACAGCGATGGTTCCACCGTTCCATTCGATGGGAACGTCGGTCTGTAGGGTGAGTGGCACATCGTATATGTTCGGATCAAGGCCGACAGTTAATCTGAGGACTGTGAAGTTCGGCTTTGTCACCGCCTGCTCTACTTGAGTCTGGTGTCGCTCGAGATAGTACTTCGCTACTGTTCCGATGGGGGCCACCCAGAGTGCTCGATCGGACATTGCTGCCAACTCTTCAAAGTGTCTTCTGAGAACGTCCTCACGTATCGTCGTGGTAGTGTTGGTCTGGCCGAGATTGTGGAGCATCTCAATTCCCCAAGCATTGCTCGCGAGAACGTGGTCAACATAGTCGTGGAGACACTCCAGAAACACTTCATCGGCCCATGGTTCTCCACTGGCTTCTGGAAACGGATTTATTGTCAGGTTATAGATATCACCTCCTGTCGCGCTGTTGACGGGTGCCCCGAGAGGATTGTCTGCCTGCCATTGCCAGGCTCCTCTCGCGCAGATGTAATGATCCGTCACGGCATCTCTCACTCCGTTCCTCCAGTATCCATAAGCGTAAATGTAAGTCACACAGGGAGCACCTGTGAGCGCCTCTATCGCCGCCTTGGATTCCACGACCTCCGTGTGGATCACCGTCTCGCTCGCATTGGTCAAGTCGATATGGGACCAACTGTGACTGGCGATCTCGTGACCGGCAAGGAAGAGACTCTGTATTTTCTCCACATAGCCGCTGGGCATCTTACCTACCACTACTCCAAATGTGCCCCGGAAACCATACTCCTCAAGAATACTTGCTTCGAGCGGCCTATCCCAGGAATTGTCATCAAAGCTCAAACTCAGCGCCCCAGCCCTGCAGCCATACCATGTCGCAATTGAGGTCTGTCCAGGTTGTGTGCTCGGCATGACACACACCATGAAGGCCAGCATTCGCAGTGCTACTCCCATACACGTTCCTCCTTTCCTATATTGAGTATGAACCAAGCCCTATCCACGCCTGCGGGTGGCAGCCAACAAAATCTTGCGACGGCACTTGTCAGCCCAGCAAGCGAAAATCCTTCCCTGTCGTCGACATTATTCTGCGATCGCCCCAGCACCACCCTAGACCCTCGTCTCGCGGGCTCCCCCACCGCCATAAAGCAACTTCTCATGCTCTTGTATCTGGGATAGGGCGAAGCGATAGCCAATCACTTTTGCAGGATTCCCTGCGACAATGCTGTAATGAGGTACGTCCTTGGTGACGACGGCTCCGGCCCCAACAACTGACCCGCGGTGAACACAAACCCCGGAGAGCACCGTTGCACCATGACCAATCCACACATCATCCTCTATGATCACTCTATAACTATCGCCTCTCGGAGAGTCCCACACGGCCTTGCCCACCGCGTCATACCGATGGTCGTCCTTTCCAACAAAGGCGACATTTCGACTGATTAGGACCTTGTTGCCGAACCAAGCATCGCAGTGCACAATGCAGTGTTCACCGAATTGAACGCAATCGCCCAATCTGATGTCTTTGTGGGGTGACCAGAAGCTGACAGACCAGGGAATACGCGTCATGCCAGTCGCACGAACCCAGCGATACTTGCAGGTAAACGTGAGCCATGAGCGCATTCTATTCGCCGCAGCACGTAGCGCGACAGCGACTCCGGAGCGTCCCGGCCTGATGTTTGTGGTCGGTATGTTCATGAAATTGCACCGCGCTGGATATGTTCTGCCTCCGTGCCCAATGCCTCCACCACACCACCGGCGAATCTGCGTGCCATGTCCTCAATCGTATAGCTATTCCCGTCGGCAACGCAGCACCTAGATAGAGAGGACAGAAGCTGCCTGTCTTGCAGCGTGCGAACCACGGCCGCGACGTAATCGTCCATGCTGTTCGCCGTCGAGAGACCATTGCGGCCCTGGCGGAGATACGATATTTCCGGACCATGCAGGCCGCAATCGGTTGTAATCAATGGCAGGCCAGCCGCGAAGCTGTCAAGTATAGCCAGCCCCACAGCCCCCGGCATCAAGGACACGCGACCCAACTTCAAGAACGCGGCCTTGGCGCGCCCGGACTGCGGACCGACGTAGTGAATCCATGGGTTTCTGCGTCCGGCCTCCATGGCCTTGCCCGCATCGGGTCCGGCCCCCACGATGATAAGTTCGAAATCCCTGACTGCGGCCCTGATGCGCTCGGCCGCCTCCACGAGAAAGCCGATTCTCTTGTGCTCGTACAACGACCCACAATAGATGCCTGCATTGTACCCGCTCAGGCCGTGACACCTTCGCAGAGAGTCAATTTCCTCTTCCGTGATGCTGGCCAACCATGCGCGAAGCGAGCTCGTATCCACGGCGTTATTCACCACTGTGATTCGCCCCGCCGGGACGCCGGTGGCAAGAAGTGTCTCCTTCGTGAAGTCAGTATAGGCGAACCACCAGTCAGGAAGTCTCGTGAAGAGTCTCTTCCATCTCTCCCTCATGCCGTTTGGATTAGGTGACTGACAGTTCATGCCGTGCCCCCAGAAAGCGAGTTTCCCCCTGTGGAATTGGCGCCCTAGAAGAAGAATGTAGTTGAGCAGTAGCTTGTTCTCTTGCTGCACGACGACCATGTCACTTGATGAGAGAAGGTGAAGGCACGGCTGCCACACAAGCTCGATGTCACCTACCGACAGTCTCCTGTTATTGATTGTAGTCGCCCAGGCAAGGTGCCCGGAGTCTTGCCGAGTCGCCTCATCAACGCTTGGCTCGCCGTGGATGAGAACAAGTCTTATACCCTTCTCTGCGAGCATGCCATGAAGGATCTGGTAGAATGGCACGCGGAAATGATGCAACCGCGTCTGAACGATGCTGATGGTTGGAGGCATAATTTAACCGCTTATCAAAGCGAGCCCAGCGGACAACCGCGATCGCTCCATCTCGTTCGGATCCCCGCAACAGCTTCTCCCTCTTACGCACGGCGTCGGGGGACTCGCCACTCATCCAAGCATTCGACATTAAGCGTTGTTTGCGCCTTCTTTCTGGGCATCCTTAGTCTCCTACCGGAAGAACCGATGCGGCGTCAGCCATTGGCACGGATAGGCGGTCTTCGGATGGGCTCGTGGCACGCATCGGCGTAAATGGAACCTCGCCGCACTCTCCGTCAGGAATATTTGATAGCCTCATCTGCGCGGGATCCGAGTCTACCTTGCCTGACGAAGAAGGTCAGATGATCCCAATGTGAAGGACCAGAGCAAAGAACAACACACAGCATAGCGATCACACCGAGAGGCGTAACGGGCCACCAAAAGACGTCCTCAAATAGCGCCCCGGCACTGAAAAGAACCCACACCCCGAAGACATATCGATAGCGGATACTGGTGCGGCAGCGTCGAAGCAGTATCAGGGACACGACGAAATACAGAAATGCAGACAATGCTGATCCGACCACGCCAAAGTCGTATAAGACAGAGAGATAGCCACAGTGGGATGAGAAGCCTCGATCGCGAAGTGGGTCTCTCGATGGGGCAAAGGCCTCTTGCGCAGCCTTCGCGAATCCGTGACCGAACCATGGACAATCCTTGCTTTTGACAACCATCGCCCGCGCGATCTCAAGTCTTCCGCTGTCGCGAGAGCCAATCGCGCGTTCACTCAGCCTTTCAGTCTCAACGACCCCGGCCCACGTTAAAAGAAAGAGCACACCTATGGCCGCAAGCACTACGAGTGCGAGCAACCGAGCCGCCCCGGCGCTGGTGCCCAGGAGAACGGGCAGGAACACGACACACATCACCCAGCCGCTCCGGCTCATAGTCAGGACTATCAGAATGAGGAGCCCAGTTAATATGAGAAGAACTCGCGGATTTCGTAACGTGACATTTACTTCGTCTGCATGTCGTGAGAGGAACAGTCCTGACAGCAAGACCAGAAGAGACCTGCTCAGGGTATTTGAGCCGAATGGGCCTTCGAGGCGAATCCCCGCGAATGCGGCCTCTGGAAAAAGTACTGCAAAGCAAACCATAAGGAGAATGACGTAGATCGATAGGTATTCAAACCCAGCAAAGACCATCTTGCAGAACTCGTCCAGCCCAATCTGACGGTAGAGTCGCAGGGATGCGAACCACACCAGCGCGGACGCTCCCCACAGTCTGAGACGTGCTAGGTCCGGGTCCCATACGACGGTTGCGAGGGCGTAGATCAGAACACACAGCATCAGATACGGCACGATCAAGGAACCTCTGCTCCCATGAGCCCGGGCTGTGACAAGAAGAAGGAACGCCGCACAGATCATTACAAGACAGTTGCCATACAGGTTAAGCCGCGGACTACGCACCGTTTTCAGAAGTTGTGACTGCCAGAATAGAAACCAACAAACGGTATAGATGAATCGTATGTCTCCGGGCCTCCACGTGTAGAACAGAAAGAGCAGTAACGTGGCCAGCGTCGCAGCAAGCACGACCAGTTCTCCGCTCTCGGAAATAGCGTCAGACATCGTCGTTAGAATCCTGAGATTGACATGTTCGCCGATTGGTCAGCTAGCTGTCTTGGGGTCCTCTCTCGGGAAGATGGGCAAGATGTGCTTACTCTGCGAGAGGGGCTATCAGCGCGCATTAGGTGTCATCGCTGGTTTGGATCCAGCGGTGAATATATTGCGGAAAGCCATCCACATTCTCCCAAGACCGCGTCATCAGCGGACCGTGATTCGCCTGTTGGAATACGCAAACATCGTGTATGCGAGGCTTAGGGCAAAGGACAAACACCGAGCTATTACGGCGCCTATCAGGCCCCAAAAGTATATCATAGCGACCCCTACGGTTGCCGTGCACAGCGTCCCAAGTGCCCGGGCAAGAAAGGTCGCCTTGGTATTCTTGAACGCCTCATTGGCAAGAAGGAATGGGATCTCGATGACTGACAAACACACGGAGATTACAAGGATGAGCAGGCATAAGCCAAGCCCTCTGTACCTCTGCCCATAGATCACAACTATCAGTTGATTACCCCACAGCGCCGTCACCATCAACAACAGAGCTGATGCGACTCCCAGCAAGCACAGTGCCGTTCGGATGCATCGTCTGAGTCCTCGGGGGTCCGTAGTCAGAATATGACACAGTTTGGGGCGCAAGTAGTCGGTCACACCCGCGAACAGAGGGTTGATAAGAGAACTCAGCGCGAAACATGCTCCATACGCTGCGACCTGCGCCTTATCATCGAAGAGACCGATTAGAAACGGGTACACAGACGCTGTGCCCAGGTATAGGAAGCTGCGGATAGCAAGCCACCTTCCCTGCTCCCAACTAACAAGGAAGTCACGCCACAGCGCTCTCACCACTACGGTGGAATCGGGCCACAACCAACGTACAAGCGAGATTGTGGTGGGAATACCAGATCCAACCGCCATCAGAAAAAGCGTGTGAGGAGCGCCTGTCCAACGGCCAAAGTAAGCAGCCCCGAGGAGTACGATCGTCAGGCCGTTAACACACACACCCAGCCACAGGGTTTCCCAAACGCGCAGTTGAGCCAGCAAAATACCCCGTACAAAATCCTTCGTCATCAGGACGAAAGTGGTAACGACCATCACCAACAGCAGGTTCAAGAGTGATTTCTGGGCGTCTCCAAAATATGCAAATGCCGCAGCGATGAGGCAGAGTCCCGCGGTACCCACAGAAACCACCAACTGACTGATGAGGCTACTGCCGAGAAATACCCGTGCACACTTGCCATCGAGGCGAGGATAGTGAATCGCATACGGAACGGTAATGACGCTGTTCTGCACTCCAACCAGAAACCTGGCTCCGGTCAAACATAGAACAAACGAACCGTACGTCGCTTCGACACAAGTTCTTGCGACAAAGACCCCTATAAGAAAGTTCATCATGCTGCTGAGACCCTGATCGGCAATCACGACCGTCCCCTCTACCGCGCCACGGTGGAGTAGACGACGCCCCACATTCTGGATCTGCGCCACCCACCGATCGCTGCGCTGCTGAGCAGCGGACCACCGCTCTAACACAACTGTTTGTTCAGGTACTAGGGCCATCTCAGATAAGAAAAGACGGGTCACGCGAAACCACTTGGTCTATTGCATATCCCATGAAAGCAGATGGAGAGGACGTGTCGCGTGCCATGCTTCCACCGTGGTGAGGGTTCCTGACGACGCCAGTCGCACACCTCGCGACTAATTGCCGCGACGATCATGGAGCGATGGAAACAGACACATGGGCCAAAACAAGCGTCTAGTCGAAGCCGTCCGGGGTGGGTACGGCACCGTGCCTCGAACCTCTCTGCACTGTACAGGCCGAGGATAGAGATCTTTGGGGTGTGTCCATCGCATGCACTGAAACGTCGGAAGGACGTGCGGGGCGGGCAGACTCCGTCCCCGTCGGTGTACATCCTTCTGACACCCAGAACTCCTGTAACTCACCGCGAGGACGCCTGAAAGAATCACTCTGCCACTTCAGAGAAGGGTCAAGGGGACTCTGCGCCCGTGTTTCTCCGTGTGGAAATCTCCCCGAGCAACCGTTTCGCGGGCTCGAGCTCTGGCCGCAAACGCAGGCACGCTTCCAGTTCCCGGGCAGCCTCTGATACCAAGCCTCGCTGAGACAGCAACTGCGCGAGGGCGAGGTGCCACTCAGCTTGGCTGTATTGCAGGGCAGTCGCCTTGCGATACATCTCGATCGCCTCATTCATCCTGCCGGTGTCGCGATACTTCTGTCCCAGCCAGGCAAACTTCCAGCCGGGTGCATCACCTCTCTGGCATTCCTGTTCCAACAGTCTGAAAATGCGATCCGAGAGCCCTGCGAGCGATTCGTCGCTGCTATTTGACTCGCGAAGAGTCTGCTCGACGTGCGCGAGCCGGCCCACGTCGTCGCCGGCAAGCTTGCACGCCAGGTCAGGCCTGTCAAAGGCGCTGATGAGCAGGGAACTCGCTTCGACGAACAGTCCGCCGTCAAGTCCTATAGCCCTCTTCAAGTCGTTGAAAGCCGCTTCGGCATCCCCTTCCTCCATATGCAGCGTGCCGGCTACAAAGCAGACGGTTGGATGACAAGGCGCGAGCTTGTACCCGCGCTCAATATGGCGGACAACCTCCTCGTCGCGCCCGCGGGAGAACATCTCCAATTGCCCCAGAACGCACCAAGCGGGTCCAAAGGTGAGGCACGAAGCCAACGTCTGTTTCAGTTCGGCTGTGATGCGATCGACAAAACTCAGTATCTCCGGGGACCTGATGATGTCTCCAGTATTGGGATCGGTCGCTCGACTGATGGCCCGCCATCGGTACACGTTGAGCCAGTGTCCGTAATTGACATTGTCCGTTTGGCACTCGTGCGCTCTGGTTGCATTCTCCAAGAGGTCCTTATATTCGTCATCATTGCCCTGCCACTGTGCCTTGGCGAGACCTCGCTCCACAGCCAGCGCCTTCGCCCAGTACACCTCACCGCGACGCGCGGCATCGGCCCCCACAACAGCCCACCCGAAGACCAGGCATACGCCCACTAGCGCGATCACCCCCCAGGGACGAAGCCGCCTCCCGGCTACCATGAGTTGTTTGGCGGCAACTCGATCAGGCGGGCTGACATATGGCAGACGAATCATCAGTGCACAGAAGATGACTGATAAGAATGCATTTGCAGGCAAGTGCTGCCCAAAGTCGCTCAGGCTGTGTACCATAACTGCGATCAAGCCGAAACTAAGACCGTAAGCCGCTGACCGGATCGGCACACGGGCCGCCCGAACTGCCTTCGCATACGAACGCCAGACAAAGACGGCAAAAGCCGAGAGGGCTGCAAGCCCGATCACCCCCGTCTCCTCGGCGGTCTGGGCATATTCATTCTCCGCGTGGGAAGCAGTCGCCGTCGATGTCGAACGATCGAACATGGGATATACGACCTCATGCGTCCCCAAACCGGTGCCTATCACAGGAAATCTCGTCCAAGCGACAGCTACGTCTCTGACGACCTGCCAACGGCCGCCCTCCGCCCGGTTCAGATCTCGCAGCGTGCCCAGCCTTTCATATACGGCATCGAATCCTACATAGAGGACGCAGATGAATGCGCCCAAAGCCATCAACGCCATGATCCATCCGGACCTCCTCAGAGACCTTCTCCAACTGAGAGCCAAGGCCACGAATGCGCCAGCAATCATGAGACTGACCATCCCTCCACGGCTCAGCGACACGAAGATGGTAGCAACCCCCAATACGATCATTGCACACAGGCTCCATATGAGTCTTCCCTCGGAGGAGCCGAGGTATTCAGCGACAGCCGCAGGGGTTGTCTTGCGGCCCCCAAAAGCTTCGTGCACCTTGACGAAGATCAACGACAGAGCGGCCCCCATCGAGAGATTCATGAACTGAGCATAATGGCTGTGGTTCACGAAGGGGCCCGAAAGCGTCGTGCTCTGCGGGCTTACGACACACCAGTAGATCCTGCCGTTCCCGACGACATCCTGCGCCAGCGCCACGATCGCTACGCCGGCCCCGATGACAGCCACGGCAAACAACAGTCGTGCGATCTGATCGGACCGACGGAACACGCTGACAGCGACCACAAACACGGCCGCCGCGGCAAGCACAAGCCGCAGATCGTGCCTCGTTGCATATGGATAGAAGCTGATCGGCATGGATGGGGGCGGAACCTCTGCACCGCCGTACAGGTCGGCAAGCAGTTCCGTCTTCTGCGCCACGGTATTCGGTGAAATCCATCGAACGAGAGAGACCGGCAAGGGGACTGTCTGCACGGCCGTAACGATGATGATCACAAGAATCGGGATACATGCCCGCGTCCACACTATGGAGGTGTGCCTCGCCGTAGCCGCCTTTGCACAGAACAATACGGAGATGATTGCCGCCAAAAGGATAACGATCTCTTCGCTCCATGCATCAACGGCGCCGAATGCAAACGGCGCGAATGCCAACAAAGCCACCAGCACCCATTCAATAGCTCGGCCAAGGCGTTCGTCATACTTGTCCCATTGCCAGTTTCTCTCCGGAACCACCATCACCAGACCTCCTGCCTGCACCGAGTGCTGACGGGCACAGGTCTCTTACCTCTGACCACTCTCGATGGATTGTCGACGCATAACAGAAGGGCGAGATTTCGCCCAAAGCCCGCCGAAATCAGTTCAAAGGCTGCCGTCATACGCGGACGATCCGCGCGATGGTTATGCGCATCGGTCGCAACCATCGTCGCCCAGCCTTCAGCGATCAACCTCCAGGCCGCCCGCTCTGCTTGCGGTCCGAAATCACCCGTCAAACTGGCAGCGGTGACCTGCAGAGCCACCCCGCAGTCGAGCCACCGCTGAAGAACGCGCCGCTGGCCAAGCAGGGCGCCGTTCCTTTCAGGGTGCGCTATCACAAGATCTATGCCCCGCGACCGGAGCTCAAGAACCAACGGCCCGATGTCGATGAAAACATCATGGGGAAGCTCCACGAGAACGTGCCGTTTCATATCCGCAAGTGTCAAGATTTCTTCTTCCGCCAGCATCCGGTCGAGCCTTTCGTCGAGCCGAACCTCGGCACCGGGAAGAACCCTTAGATCGATGCCACGTGCCGCGAGTTCCCGACTGAGGATTTCGGTTGTCAGGCGGATCCTTTTCGCGCTGGTACGCATCTCAAACTGACCAAGCTGATGTGGCGTAGCCACTACCGTGCACACATGGTCGTCGACCAAGGCCCTGCAAAGCGCGACAGCACCCTCAACGGAGTCAGGCCCGTCATCAAGGTTCGGCAGGCAATGGCAGTGCAAGTCCACGAATCTCGTCGCTGTCGTTGCGGGCAAACCCTCCGTGAGAGTGCAGCTCTCACGGCACTCGGTGCTGTGGCCTTTCATCACCATTGCTTTCCCAGACGTCCTCTAATGGACGGCCTTTCTCGATCTTGGATGGGCCTCAATTCCATCTTTCGTCCTGTCTCTTCTCCTGTCATCCCCATCCGAGCCACTGTGCCGGCGATATTGATAGTAATAGCCGTACCGATCCCCGGTCTCGTGAACCTCGTTGAAGACAACTCCCAGCAGGTGCGCGCCCACATTGCGTAGTGCATCTCTTGCTCGTTCCGCCGCTTTCCTCGTCGATCTGTCCGCTCTGAGCACAAGCACGCTCGCATCACAGAGCGTGCCGACAATCTGGGCGTCGGTGACCGCCATCACCGGCGGAGTGTCGATCAGGATTCGGTCGTACACCTGACCAAGGCGCTGAAGCAGGTGCGCAAATTGCTGGCTGTTGAGAACCTCGGCGGGGCTGGCGATGGCAGGCCCGCACGTGAGAATACGCAGGTTCTTCACTCCGGTCGGCTGGATCGCCTCAGCAAGCTGAGTCTTCCCCGCAAACACGTTGCTCAGGCATCGCTTCTCGTGGTCCACCTCAAATATGAGGTGTTGTGTGGGCCTTCTGAAGTCCGCGTCCACGATGAGCGTCTTCTGTCCGGCGCATGCCATAGCGATGGCCAGATTGCTGACGATCGTTGATTTGCCCTCCCCCGCTCCGGGCGAGGTAATCAGCACGGTTTTTGCCCTGTCTTTCGGCGCCCTGAAGAACACGGCCGTCCGTATCGTTCGAAACGCTTCCGCCTCATTGGATTCTGGCTGCAGGAACACCTTCCGGCCCCGCTCCTGCATTGGCTGATGGCGAGACATTCTCGGAACTGTGCCAAGAATCTGCAGATGGAGCAAGGCGGAAATCTCGTCCGTGGATCGCAAGGTCTGGTCCAGCCAGTCCCGGAACAAGGTGATCCCGCCCCCGAGTATTAGCCCGAGCACCAGGGCGACTCCCATAGTCCTTGCCTTCCGAGGCTCAGAGGGTTTCTCCGCCGCGACGGCGGGCTCCAGAATGGCCATTTTCAACTGGCCCACGTCTTCGTCCACGATGTTGCTGATCTCACGGACCTTTTGCTCGCGTGTCTGACAATAGGTGGTAAGGTCATCCACATCCAGTCGGAGCAGATCGTATTGGGCGGTCTCCGCGCTGAGCTTCACTATCTGCTCTTCCTCCTCGCCGTACAATCGAGCGCATTGCTCCTCGTAGCTCTTTGTCTCGACATATTGTTGCTCGGCGGCGGCAGTCGCCGCCTGAACAAAGCGATCGTCCAGCGCGTTGAGTCTGGCCTCGACCCGCTCCGCCTCCGTAGCCAGCTCAATCACGCTCGGATGATCGGCCGTGAACGTCTCGAGAAGGCCCTCCTTTTGAAGGTCCAAATCAGCCGCCCGTGCTTCCAGCGACGTTCTTTCCTGATCAGCGCTGGCGTATGTCGTGATGTCATCTCTGGTCCGAAGGTACTGCCGCAAGGCGCTTGGGTCTCCGGCCAGTGTCTGGATGCGCTTGCGCAGTTCTTCCGCCTTCATGGCTCTGGTCTTTGCTTCCGTGTAGGCATCCTGAACCACCTGGAGATGTCGTTGCATGATGCTGGCGCCCTGATCGGATCCCAGCGCCAGTTGCTTGTGTCTCGTCCGGAAATCCATCAGTTGGCTGCGCTTCTCGGCGAGTTCCTTCCGGTATCGCTGCAGGTCTTCCTGGAGGAGCCTCAACACCTGGGCCGAGTTCTTCTGCCCGTGCTCAGACCGCGACGTCATGTACGTGTCGACAATGCAGTTCACGATTTGCGCCGCTTCAGCCGGGTATGCGGAGCGAACGGAGATCGAGACGGTCTCATCCTTCTTGCCGACGTCGACAACCATATTCCTTTCCAGATAGGCGTTGGGAATATCCACATTCGCGAATGTTCGCAGGCGTTGCGCCGTCAGTGCTTCAATCGCGGAAGCAAGAATGGGTCTCGACTTGATGACTTCCGCCTGCGTGTACAAATACTTGTCCGTTTGTGGTCTGCCGCCGGACTCATAGGAGCTACTGAGGCGGATGCCCGCATAATCAAGGTACAGCCGGGCTGTGCTCGTGTAGATGGGAGTGACCATCTGAATGTATACCGCACTTGCGACGAGCGACACAAGCACGCAGACCAGCATGACCCACCGACCCCGCCACACGACCGCGAGAAGGCTGTCCGCTGCAGCGGCGGAAAGGGACATAGTCTCTGAAAGCCCATCGCCCCGTGTGCCGGGCGTCTCGGCATCAAACCGGTTGGCTGCATCATGCGCCACGCGAATAATATCCTTCCTCGATAGCCGTCCCTTATCATCGATTGTTGTTCCAGAAGCTCTCTGGACTGAGATACACACCGAAATTGACCCGAAAGATCCTGTCCAGGAACAGATTCGTGCGTGTCCGCGGCGTATGCTCCACGGAGACGATGTCCCCCGGTCTCAGCGGCAAAGCAAGAGCCTCCGTGAGATCTGGTTTCTTCTTGAGGTTCACCAATTGGACGACGACGCTCGCGATCTCTCCATCGGGCTTCAAGCGGTAGATGCTGACGTACCGCGGATCTGCAATCGGGTCCAGGCCGCCTGCAGAACCGATCGCCTGCGCCAGGTTGTAGCGAGCGTCAGGCGGATAGGGGTAATTGCCAGGGCGAGTGACCAGGCCCAGCACAGTGATCGACTGGTCGGGGCATGCCTCAACAACGACCGAGTCGCCCTCCTGCAGCGCCACGTCGGCGAATGGGATGTTCAGCCCTTTCACCGGCAAGGCCAGAGTCGCAATGGCTCGTTCGTCCGCCAGCCCAGCGAATCTGGCAGGTGCAACGACTTCCTTCGACACCATCTGGCTGTCGGGAGCAGACTTGTCCAAAGAGGTGACCAGGCGGCCGCCATCGCTTGCGTCCCAGCCACAGTCCTGGGTTCCTGTGTCCACCTCCCCCAACGGAAGAGATTCCAGCGCGTGTCCCAATCGGATGAGCTTCTCGCGCATGCCTGCGGATGGGGTCTGTCCTGTTGCAGCCGCTGCCTCATGCAGAAATGCGGATCTTTGAGACTCGCACTCGAGATCAAGCCATCTGCGGACCCGAACGTTGCCTCGATCTACAACGGCCATCCAGCCAGTCGTTCTCAACGGACCCTCGCGCTCGAACATGATGCGGCACGCAGCGCGGTCGGCTTGGACTTCGACTCCACCTGCGGTCTCTCCTCCGCCCAGTGCACATGTTCGCACCAGAGGTCTGAATTCCTGCCCGTGCGTACGCGCAGAGGGAGCCAAGGCTGGTGTGGCAGACGGAACCGATGTTCTGGCGCGTGCAATCCGTATCACCGCCGCGCCGCGTTGGACGACACCACCGGCCTTCATCAGCAGCGATACAAGCGACATCTGATCAGACCGCAGAGCGTAAACACCCGGCTGCGCAACCGCTCCGGCAATACCGACGGCCTGTGTGTTATACTCCAGAACGCTTACGTAGACTGGAAACGTCGCCTTGACATACTTGGGATAGTACGCTGCCAATACGTCGCCTTCGATCTCCGCCAAGGACTTGCCCGCCGCAGCGAGTGAGCCAATCACTGGGAGTACGATCATCCCGTCGTTGTCGATCCGGCACACACAGGTTTCTTTGCTCCCGGCGCCTGCACCATTCAGCGACTCCGGGTTCACAGCCCTCCATATTTCCACCTGCAGAATATCGCCGACGATCGTGCGGTAGGGGCCTTGTGTGATCCGGGTGCTCAGGATACGCTCCATATCGATCACGGGTCCTACCGGCTCGGCCGCCTGGAACTCAGCGAGTTGCTGGGCAGACGGACTGCGCGTATGATCGCCACAACCCGACAATGAGACACACCATATCTCACAGCAAATAAGAAAACGCAAATGACGTTTGGTCATTCCCTTAATCACATGTCCACCGCCTGCCACCGCACCTCCATAGTTCACACTGGCTCTTGGGAGCTACATGCAGCGTTCGCTTCCGACTGTGCGGACAAAGCATCCCTGGTGAGATTGCGTCGTCCCCACCGGACGATACATGGCGACAATCCCCACGAGAGCCACGAGGCACACTCCGAGTCCAGCACCCCTGCCTCACTGATGAGAGCCACCCAACAGTCAGGGACTGAGAAAGGTGCAAAGCCCCTCGCGCGGGCTGACACACTGAACCCTCATGTGTATCAGCCCGACATACTCTCCCAAGTTTTATACCTTCGACAGCCGGGTGTCCCGATGGCCGGTCCCCGTATTATGGGTTCGGTCTGAAAGGGCTGCGAAGCGGTAGTCTCGCTGGCATATGAACCACATGTCTTGCAGCCGGCCTGGCGAACAACACCGACGAAGCTGCCGCCGTCGCGCTTCGCTGCGGGTCAGAGACAACAACCGTTCTAAGTGCAAACGGGTCGAGGATTGTCACTGGCCTCGCCGAGACCGAGGTTGCCGCCGTCTTTGACGCTGGTGCTGCGTACACGGCAGAACTCGTGGCGACCAGCACAACGCAAAGCACTGTGGCGCTTAGTAGCAGGCCCCTCACATTCACCCATTGTCTCATCTTCTTTCCACTCATGGTGATTCCCTTTCATCTTATAGTAGACCACCTGCATCCATCACGAACACGGAACAACGCACTTGATGCGCACCCGATACATACTCCCGCCCACCCCGATGATGGCTATGGGCTCTATTTCGTGCGCCAAATCCACTCTCTCTTGTCAGACCCTTCAACGTCGCCGCGCATCGCAGCCAACGGATAACAGCCTCTGTCCGCTGGAAATACCCATCAATTCTGCCCCGTTACTGACGGTGCCGCCTCGGCTGCCTGGGCATCCGTTTGTGCAGCCAAATACTGCTTCACACCCCACAGTCCCTGTAGCATTTCGCCCGCGAATACGTCGTGCAGTTCGCCCTGACGGCACAGGTGCTCGCGCACCTCCCCGTCCGCGCCAATGCCGTGCAGAAGCGCCTCTTGGGCCAAGAGAACGGCCTGTCTCATTTCGTCGTTCTGCAGATTGGCCTTTAGGGAAGCTGCAGCGGCAAGCCCAAGCGTGGCATACACGGCATCTTCTGTGAATCCGGCGACCAAACCTGGCGAGCCGCCTCCGCTATGATCAAATCGCCAGTAGAAACTTCCGGCAAAGAGATCTCCCAAGGGCACCTGGTGACTGAGAAGAAGCGAAGGCAAGTCCCGGAGCATAACGCCATCCCAGTACGAGGACGAGCCTTCGGTGCAGGGGACCGGCGTATCATCCAACTTATCGATCTTGGCGAGAGCCCATGTAGCCACTCCAAGGGCCAGGACCGGAAAGCTCGACGTATCGTCCACGCGAGACAACTGAGCGATCAACGCATCACGCCACGCCTCCTTGTCCGGGTCACCAACGTAGTAGGCCGCCACGACATGATGGGCAAAGAAGAATACGTTTCCACACGGCTCTGAGTCATCGAAGTATTGGATGTATGCTCGCGTAGAGCCCCCACTCCTCAGGCTGTTGTAGAAGTCGATGAGGGCCCACAGCCATTCATCCCCAGGCCCCGGTTTATCACCCCATTCCTTCTTGTGCAGTTCACTCATCCTGACCAGGGCATAGGCCTCATCCCCCAGCAAATTGCCTTGCAGGTTAGCTTGGCGGAGCAAATAGTACGCTCCAAACCTGGCGGTGAACATATAGCCCGCGTCTCCTGTCCAGTCGCAGGCGCACGCCATCCCGGCTGTGATCGGCCCCATAAACGATTCCTCTCCAGGCCACAGGCCCTGGTCGGGGCCATCAATGACCTGGCTCTGCTGTAGACGCGCCGCAAGCAGCACGACCGCGTCATCCGGCAGAAGATCACCGCCGAGCCCTGGCGCAGACAACGTCAGGACGACCGCCACAATAATGCCACCGTACATTTGCCTCGACGATACCATTTGCTCCTCCCTTCTGCTGAGAAAGAACGTACTTATGCACTCCGGCCATCGGCTGCCTCTCTGGGATGGCAGCTTTGCCGAAGGTGCCTTGTTTGCTACTGCCTTCATGGCTGACTCATGTCAGCCTAACGACGGTGCGCAACCAAGATGTACAGCCCAGTCTGCACCCGGGATAGGCCTCCCATCGCCAGACATCATTTCGCGGACTTGCGCATCCCACCGGTGACGATTTCCGATGGCACACGCCCCTACCCTTGGTCAGGATGTCACGGCCCAGGACACACTCTCCCCGGACGGATGCTCCGCACCACAACGCTATATGAGAACACGTTAGCCACTATTTGCCTATCGCAAGCGTACTTTGACGACCCACGTCCTATTTCACAAGTCGGCAATCCTACTGTCAGCGAAAATGGATACAGACGTAACACACGTGCTCCTTCCCCGAGACCTCCACCAACGGACACCCTGAGCAAGAACCGATCCACCAGCCCAAAAGAACAAAGCCGGCACAGATGGCTGCTGGAATCAGGTATAATCGGAGACGAGCAGGATTCCATCACACACGCCCTTGAGCCAATTCACTTCTTCTGACTGTCCCACCAGCGGACCACAACCATCAAATCGCATTTCCTTCCATAGCCGATTCGGCAGCGTAAAGTCTTTAGTCAATGTTGAGGCACTGTTCAGTGCACCGAATAGCGCGATGAGGACTTTCCTCTCCGCAGGACACTTCTGGAAGGTCGCCTCCAGAAAACGCTCCACCTGCGAGGTAGCTTCTCTGTTGGACTCCCCGTTCGCGTTATCCTGTTCGTTCATAACAATTCAGCCATAGGGATAAGCGGTAGTATCCTTTTCCTCGTTACGGCGTCACAGCAAGAACAGTCAAGGCTGTATCCAAGAACAACGGTTTGGTTCTGTGTCATCTCCGCAGCGCGCGAGCACCGGCTCGTGACTCTGCCAGTGCCTGTGCAACCGCATGTACACACGCGCGAGCAGCTCTAAACGGTCATTCACACCGCATTTTTGGAACAGTCGGCTCATGTGGGTGCGTACTGTGCCGAAAGAGATGCCCAACTGCCAACCGATCTGTTTGTCGGGCATCCCTTGCGCGATGAGTCTCACGATCTCTGCCTGTCGCGGGGACAGACCGAGATCTTGCTCGATGAACGCCCATTCTTGCACGGATAGTGCTGCCATGTACTCCACTCTAGCCATCTTGCCTCCCACCAACACTCCCAGCCGTCAGTTCCTTGGACGTTCACCTCGGAGCTATCTTCCTGCCGACCATCCGGCCGTTCACCCCGGCCACCCGAGATTCCTGAGAAGCACATTTGTTCGATTGAGCTAATACGGATGAATTATGTCTTCTACGTTATGGCACGCCAGGACTGTCGTCAATTCGTGGAAACACCTATTTTGATGTGGGTAGGCTGGACAAGATAGGCAACGCCTCGCCGCTTCACTGGTCTCCGCCTTTTGCCTCTGCACGTCTCCTTTCCATGTCACGGGCATCCTAGGAATTCATTGGATCCCATTCTGCCAAGCTCATCGATGAGATTGTTGCCAAGCGACGTGTGTCGTTACGTAGAAGTACGTGGTTTTTCCTGAGGGATCTCCATCCTTGAATGAGGACGGGCGTGGACGCCGAGACACACAGAAACCGTCCGTGGGGACAAGGGAATCGATCGCCTATCGGGACAGGTGGAATGAGAACAGCTCTGGGGCTTATTACTGGTGGGGACCGTATCCGCGCCCCTCCGCTTCATGCTTTCGTATTACGGCCGACTCGAACGGCATCATGCGGAAACTACTTACCAGCCGCCCCCTTGTGCCTCTTCTTGGGCTCAGATACTGCGGGAACTACGTAGTCCCGAGAGCCTCGCGCGGTTGATGCTCGGCCATATCCAGAGTGGGGAGACCTTCACCTGTTGGCCACGGGAGGCCCGACGTGCCTGATATTCCCGTCCCGTGCTCTTTTGTCCGATCTTTTTTTGTTGCGGGCTGCGCCCCTTTCTGCTATTGTGACCGCCAGTCTGCTGATGCAAACGGATGAAAACTGGATGCGGCGCCGGATCCTGCGTGTGTGACATTGTTGCAGGGGACCGAGCTGTAAGTGGGGCGCAGTGCGGTGAATCACAAGGTGGAGCCAGAACGACATGCGCATAGAGATGATCCCCGCGTCATCTGTGTAGGCACCGAGCCGTGCCAATCGAAGTCGGATATCAGCAAGCCATGGCACTACCTGCTTCTCGATGAGCTGCCGGCGCCTGTGCTCGCCCTGGATCTTCAGGGGAATGTCGCCTTCTGGAATCGCAAATGCGAGGAGATCACAGGCTACGCGGGCGCGGAATTGGTGCGCAATTCGCGCGCCCGCGAGATGCTCTGGCCCGACCCGACCTGCAGAGAACGTGTGGCACACCTGTGGTCCGGCTCCCGCGATTTCGAGTGTACGATCACCTGCAAAGGCGGGCAGCTAAGACACGTACGGTGGCATCTCATGTCGGACCGATTCCCGGTCCGTGGCTGGTCCGCGTGGGCTGTCGGCAGCGATGTCACTGGCTGGAGAGTCCTCGGACAAACCCAACGGGAACATGGATGTGCTGGACCTGTCCGGGACGTGCTACCCGATCCAGTCGCTGTCCCAGATCTCGACGGCTGCATCGAGCATGCTGACCGGCGATTCGTAGAGGAACTCGGGCAGACTGAAACGCAGGTGCATGGAAAGATGACGGCGCACCTGGTTACTCCCACCAATGACACGTTCCAGCAACTCGCCGGGGAGGTGCGGTTGAGTTACAGGCTGTCGCCCAGCGACTTCGGAGAACCGCAAGCGATAGCCCGCGCAAGCCGGGATGTCGCTGTGATCAAGCGAGCGTCCGAAGCAACCGCTGAAAAGGAATGCATGCTGCAGGCGTTGTTCGACGCGATTCCCGAATCCCTGTTCCTGGTGGATGCAGAGGGAAAGGTCCTGGCCTGCAACGAGACTGCGGCAGAAAGGGTCGGACGGTCCGTCCGGGAGCTTGTCGGCAGTCTGGCCGTCGAGTGTCTGATTAATGCTGCATCGTCCGAGGCCAGCGAGCAGCATATGGCCAGGATCGCTGGAGTCTTCCATTCGGGGGAACCAGTGTGCTTCACAGACGTGGGCGGTGGCCTTGTGCTCGAATATACACTCTACCCGGTCGTCGGTGACAAGGATCAGGTCACAAGCGTCGCGATCTTCGCCCGTGATACGACGAGGCAGGTGCAGACTCAGAAGGAACTGCATGAATGCCGTGAGCAATTGCGGCGCGCCACGCAGCTTGCGTCCCTGGGAACAATCGTTATCCCCTCGACCTGTGAGCTGACGCAATCCCTGACCATCGTCGGGCTGGCGGTCCAGACCGCTCTGGCGGAGCTTAAGAAGTTGCATTGCCCCGATGGCGCCATTCTACAGGATATGGAGGCCAGCATTGCGGCTTCCGCCAGGTTGGCCGCAATTGTCAGCCGGTTCCGGGATTATGGTAGACAGTTGGCCAAGACCAAGGAGACCGACGTGCGCATCGACCGCGTTGCGGAACGGACGATTCGCCTTCTGGAGGAGAGCGCCCGGCAGGCCAGAGTCTCGATCCGGATCGAGAACCTCGACGCCCTACCGGCGATACATGTGCGAGAGGATGAGCTTGAACAGGTCTTCTTTGCCTTGGGCCAGAATGCCGTGCACGCCGCTGACGGCACCAAGGACCGCTGTCTTCTGATAGCGGGAGAACTGCGTGGCGACGAGGTCCAGCTCCGATTCGAGGACAATTGTGGCGGAATCGAGCCAGCAAACCTCCCAAGAATCTTCGAGCCGTTCTTCACGACCAAGCCGCCAGGCAAGGGTATCGGGCTGGGGCTGCCTGTCGCTCAGCAGATGGTTCTACATAGGGGCGGGCAGATATCCGTTCAAAACCACTATGGACAGGGCGTCACCTTCGTGGTGACGTTGCCCGTGAGCTGGGTTCACCATGAGATCGACCAAGATGAATCTGCAAGAGCCGCATGTCTTCTTCGTAGACGATGAGCCGGGCATTCGAAGGGCGGCCCAAAGGGCGATGGAAAGCTCGGGAATGTGCGTGCGCGTGTTCTCCTGCGGCCCCGATTGTCTCGCCGCGTTGTCGCAAGAAACGTGCGACGTGCTCATTACGGATGTCCGAATCGGGGGCATGGACGGGATGTCGCTTCTTCGCGAGGTCAAGCGGCGTTTCCCGTGGCTGCCAACGATCATCGTGACCGCGTACGGTGATATCCCGTTAGCCGTGACAGCGATCAAGACGGGCGCGGCGGAATTCATCGAAAAGCCGCTGGACCGGCAGGAACTGCTTTCGGCTATTCACAAGGCGATGGGAACCGCAGCCCGCCCCAATTCCAATCTGCAAGAATTACTGTCCGACGCTGAACTGCAGGTGGTGCGTCTGATCCTTGACGGCAGAACGACCAGGGAAATAGCAAATACTCTCAGCCGTTCTGCCAGGACCATCGAAGCGCACCGACACAACGTCATGCGAAAACTCGGCGCCAGGAACGTCGCTCAACTGGTCCAGCGAGCCAACGCACTTGGGTTTGGCAAGTGAGGCAAAGATCCACTGTCCGGCGAGTCGTGCGTGTGAAGACCCGTGGCGGACTGCCCGGTTGCTCCGCGTTGACGGCGTGTCGATGATCACGGCAAGGTGTGCCTGCGCCTGTCAAGCGGCCATCGGACCACCTCGTAGCGGCTAAACTTGGTGCGAAGATCCTTTCAGGAGATGGCACTTGTGAGACAGGGGTGCCAGGGGCAAGCAGCTTGGCCGTCTTTGCCTGGCTGAAAGGAGGGTGAACCAGCGACACACGGATTTTCAGTCCGCGAGTCTGCGCATACACCCTTTCATATAAAGGACTTACAGCGTGTTTTCCAGGCAACAACGAGGATTACGAGTGGTTGACAAATGGCGCTACAAGTGAGTGACAAGTGGTTTACCACTGGCGACTGACGCAAAAAATGACGCAGATTCAAGACTCACTGACACCGTTTTCGTTGAGAGAAGTCT
>Ga0315282_10001046_pt1 | contig 53350 bp, 39 predicted proteins | sample YL17G07_20_MG_FD_203693 | JGI IMG/M metagenome (GOLD analysis project Ga0315282, IMG submission 203693) | Sediment microbial communities from Yellowstone Lake, YNP, Wyoming, USA - YL17G07_20 | ecosystem: Environmental > Aquatic > Freshwater > Lake > Sediment | place: USA: Wyoming | collected...
GACGAGCTCAATGCCTGTCTCCTGATGCGCGATGCGGTAGCCCGCCTCCCCGGGGGCCTTCTCGTTGCCGGGGGAGGCGACCCAGCCGTCGGGGATCGCGAAGCCAGGTTCCTGGGCGCGCGTTGCGGCGCAGAGGCCCACCATACCCAGCGCGACGCCCAGACCGACCGATGCTGCGTCCATCGTGTGCTCCCTTCGGCGCCTCACGGACCCCGACTCGCCCCCCGGTCGCGTATGAGGGTTCGCCCGCGCGTCGCCGTCCCCTCCGGGGGGGCAAGTCTCGACCCTGCCCGGTCCAACGCAGTTCCGGCCGCAGTGGTCGCGCGGTGCTCCCCGGCTCAACGGAATGTCGCCCATGAGCGACCCAGGTGTGCTCGCCCTTGGTCAGAAGCGGAGCTCGAGAAGCCGCCCATACGAGTCAATGGCTGCGGGCTCGCCGGGCCCTGTCGGAGTCGAGTCTGGCGTTCCCCGGCCCGTACTCATGGGGCGCACCTGGGTGTTCGTTGACATCTCCGCCCGCAATGGGCACACTGCCTATCGACGCGGGCAACGCCCGCCGATGGAGGGTGTTCCATGGCGACGACTGAGGTTGTCGTGCGGGGCGCAGTGACAGCCGCCGGGGAACTCATCCTTGACCAGCCGCCCGACGTGCCGGCAGGGCGCGTCGAGGTGACCGTGCGCATTGTACGTGACGAGGCGCCCATGCAGCAGTCGATGGTTCAGACGCTGCGTGGCATTTGGGCCGATCTGGACGCTCACGGGCTCGAGGGCCGCGGCGGCGAGCAGATCGTCGCCGAAGTCCGCGCTATGCGGGACGAGTGGAGCGAACGCCAGGAGGGTCTTGAGGCCCTCCAGGATCGGCTTCGGGCGGCCAGGGAACGTCGGGCGGCGGAGGCCGGGGAGCCCTGAGGGTGAAGCTCTATCTCGACTCCAGCGTTGTGATCCGCGTGGTGGAGGGAGAGAGGGCGGACCGGGAGGCCCTTGCCGCCCGTCTGCTTGCCTTGAGCGGCATAGACGGGGGGTGCGTTGTCAGTGACCTCGTGTACCTGGAGTGCCTGGTGAAGCCGCTCGCCCTCGGCGACGCCGTACTGCAGGCCGCGTATAACGCATTCCTGGATAGCTTGGGCACGGTCGCTCTCACCCGCGCGGTCTACGCCCGTGCAGCCGCCATCCGCGCGGAACGCCGCTTCGAGACCCCGGACGCGCTGCATCTGGCCGCAGCGATCGAGGCTGGCTGCGACGGGTTCGTCACAGGCGACCGGGGCCTCGTCGGCCTTCCCGACATCCAGGTCATTGTGATTGCCTCGTCCGCCGACTGAGTGCGGCCGGAGTTGTTACGTCGCGTCCACGGACTCGGCCTTCACACGCTCGAAGTACACGGCGTGGTCATCGGCGTGCTGCCAGAACACTTCGACCTGCAGGTCGGGAAAGCGCTCCGTCAGCCGTGACGCGGCGAGCAGTGCGTCCGCCTTCTGCGCTTCGGCCCTCTCTTCGGGAGACCCGGCGTGCTCCAACACCCGGTCGTAGTGTCCACAATGCTCGTGACACACCAGGAGCGCACGCGTGTGACGGTGGGCGTTCACGAGGAACTCGATCTCACGCCAGACGTAGTCGGCGTCACCTTCCGCGGCTGACCTGTCGGCCAGCGCCGCCGGCCCGCCCGGCACGGCCAGCCAGTCGGCGCCCTCGAGCCGGAGGTGCGACTCCAGGAACTCGTCGATGTACCTCGAGTAACGCCCGTCCACACAGAAGAGAGCCAGAACGGGCGGCGGCTCGTGCCTGAACGTCCGCTGCCAGCTTGATACGCGGTACACCGGTAGCTCACCCTCCTAACCGCCCCGGACTAAGCTCGCCGGAGCACCTTTCCCGCCCGGGCCCCATTGTACTTCCCGGCCTCAACGACCTGCTCACCGTTCACGAACACGCGCTCGATCCCCGCGGGCCTGGGCAGCGTCGTCGGCGATGAGGTATCTCTGACCTTCTTCGGGTCGACCACCACCAGGTCGGCGACGGCGCCCACAGAGATTCGGCCGCGGTCACCGAGGCCGAGCCTGTCCGCCGGCATCGAAGACATCTTGCGGACGGCTTCCTCGTAGGTCAGCGCGTTGCCTTCGCCGGAGAGCAGGCTGAGCACCCTGGTGCTGTTCGTGAGGCACCACGGGAACAGGCTCCTGGAGTCGCCGGACGACGGCCCGCCCGCGTCCGACGCGATCATCATGAACGGGAGCTTCACCGCGGTCGCAATGTCGTCGGGCTGCATCTCAAGCATGTTGATGCCCATCGACGGCACATCCGTGCCCGGCACGCGACCGTTATCGTCGATTGCAAGATCCACTATCAGCTCGATCATGTTCGGCACTTGGGCGGGCTTGCGCCGCAGCATGAGAAGCCGCACGAGGTCGTAGTCGATCATGCCCTCCCAGCCCAGGCAGCGTGGGTAGAACATCGTCGGGTCGATGTCGGCCACGCGCTGAGCCACGTACTGGAGCAGAGCGGCGTCGCGGGACTTCGCCTTCAGGCGGGCCTGGTAGTCGCCCGACCAGTACTCGGGCGGCAGGTACGCCATGGGGACGGTCATCCCGCCCCCCGGATGAACGTACATGTCCGCGGAGATGTCGAGGCCGGCTGCCGCGGCGGCCGCCACGAGGTCGTACGCGGCCTGCGCCTGGGTCCACGCCGGGGCGGTCCGCGCGCGCATGTGGCTGATCTGCAGAGGCGCTCCGCTCATCCTGCCCAGGGTGATCGCCTCGGCGGTCGACTTCTCAAGGTCGCGGTCTTCGGTCCTACGATGCACCGCAAGCAACGCGCCCTCGTGCGCCCCAAGCAGCCTTGTCGGAGCTATCAGCTCCTCGACGGGCGCCTCCGCGGCCGGTCCGCTCGCCAGGTTCACCGACAGCCCGAAGGCGCCGCTCTCGAGGGCGGCGCGGAGTCCGGCCATCGCGTCCTGCCCCGCCGTCGCGGCGTCGCGCAGAGTCGCCAGCCCCACCAGTGTCGCGTAGTTGAAGGCCGGCTTGTCCGTCTCCATCGAGCTGAGGTGTGCGGCTATGTCGGACACCGAATAGCCGCAGTTGCCTGCCAAGACGGTCGTGACGCCCTGCTCGAGCATCATCCGGTAGAACGGCTCAGGGTACGCTCCTGACAATGGTGGCATCGGGATGTCGACAACGGTCGGCCAACACGCGAGATCGAGATGGGTGTGTATGTCAACGAACCCCGGACAGACGAGCTTCCCGGCGCAGTCCACCTCGGTCTTGCCGTTGAGGCCGTCGCCGACAGCCGCGATCCGGCCCGTCGACACCGCCAAGTCGGCCGTCCGCGCGGGCGCCCCGAGTCCGTCCACCACGGTACCGCCCTTCAGCACCAGATCGTGCTCGCGCTCGGCCTGGCCCAGCGCGCGGTCTGCGCCGAGCGCCAGTGCCCCCGCGATGCCCACGCCTGCCGCACGCAGGAACTCTCGTCTGCCGCAGCGGTTGCTCACGATTCCCTCCGGTTCAGCGTCCCGCCCGTGTCTAGACTTCAAGGCGCTGGGGCCCGGCCCCTGCCCCGCAGCGGACCGGGTCGGTGGGAGGAGGCATCGTCAGGGCGTCCGAACACGAGCCTCCGTGCGTACGGCGGGCCACGCCGGAGGTGCGTCTTGAGCATCCTGATCGTCGGTTCGGTCGCCCTGGACACGGTGGAGGCGGGCGGGCGCCGGGTCGTCGACGCGCTCGGAGGCGCGGCCGTCTTCAGCTCTCTAGCCGCGGCCCGGCTCCACTCCGATGTGTCCATCGTCGCCGTGGTGGGCCGCGACTTCCCCGATGAGCACCTCGCGACCCTGACGTCCCGCGGGGTGGACACATCCGGTGTCGAGGTAGCGGACGGCCTGACGTTTCGCTGGTCGGGCCGGTACCACGAGGACATGATCGGGCGAGACACCCTCGACACGCAGCTCAACGTCTTCGCCGACTTCGAGCCGAAGGTGTCGGAGGACCTAGCGGATGCGGAGTACGTGTTCCTGGCCAACATCGACCCGTCGCTGCAGCTTCGCGTTCTAGACCAGGTACACGCGCCCAAGCTCGTGGTCGCCGACACCATGAACTTCTGGATCGAGGGCAAGAGGCCGGAGGTCCAGGAGCTGCTGGAGCGCGCCCAGGTGATCTCCCTGAACGACGAGGAAGCCTGGCTGCTCACGGGGGAGCGGAACGTCCACAAGGGCGGGCGGGCCATACTTGGGATGGGCCCGCGGCGAGTGCTCATCAAGAAGGGCGAGCATGGGGCCGTGATGCACGGCGCCGATGACGTGTTCTCGCTCCCGGCGGTGCCCATCGAGACCGTCTCGGACCCGACGGGCGCCGGCGATGCGTTCGCCGGCGGCTTCATTGGCTGCCTAGCGGCTACCGGCACGGATGAGCCGGCCGCGTTCCGGCGAGCCGTCGCGTACGGCACCGTGCTGGCGTCTTTCTGCGTCGAGGACTTCAGCGTCGGCGGGCTCCTCCGCGCGACGCCGCAGGCGGTCCGCGAGCGCTACGAGCTCCTCGCCGATATGACGAAGGTCCCGGAGGCGCTCTAGTGGGCGATGACGCATTCACCACCTTGCGCTGGGACGGCGAGGCGCTCGTGGTCCTCGACCAGACGCTCCTGCCCGCCGAGGAGCGGTACGTGCGGCTCGCCGACGTCCCGTCCGTTGCAGAGGCGATCCGCTCACTGCGCGTGCGAGGCGCTCCGGCTATCGGTTGCGCGGCGGCCTACGGGCTCTGCGTGGCAGCGTTGGCCTCAGATGCCGCAACGCCCGGGGCCGTTCTGACCGATGTGGAGGAGGCGGCGCGCATACTTGGGGCGACGCGACCCACCGCGGTGAACCTCTTCTGGGCGCTCGAGCGGATGCTGGCGGCGGCGCGCCGCGGCTACGCCAGCGTGGACGAGGCCCTGCGAGCGCTGATCGCGGAGGCCGATGCCATCACCGCGGAAGACTACGAGTCATGCCGGGCCATCGGCAGGCACGGCGCGACGCTCGTCCCCGAGGGAGCCGGCATTCTAACCCACTGCAACGCCGGGGGCCTTGCCACGGCGGGCTACGGGACCGCCCTTGGGGTTATCCGCGCAGCCCACGAGGCGGGCAAGCGCGTCCACGCGTACGCCGATGAGACGCGGCCCCTCCTGCAGGGGGCCAGGCTGACAGCCTGGGAGCTGAAGGCGCTCGGCATCCCGGTCACGCTGTCATGCGACGGCGCGGCCGCCGGGCACGTCGCGTCCGGGCGAGTGCAGCTCGCGGTCGTGGGCGCGGACCGGATCGCGCGGAACGGTGATGTCGCGAACAAGGTGGGCACGCTCGGAGTGGCGATCGTGTGTCACCACTACGGCATCCCGTTATACGTCGCGGCGCCCCGGTCGACGATCGACCCCGGCATCGCGTCCGGACGCGAGATCCCGATCGAGGAGCGCTGCGTGTCGGAGGTCGCCGCATTCCGCGGAGTGCAGTGCGCTCCGTCGCCGGACGGGAGCCTAAGCGTGGCAAACCCCGCATTCGACGTCACACCCGCGGGATTGGTATCCGCCATTGTGACTGAGGTAGGTGTGGTGCGTCCGCCGTACGAGGAAGGGCTCGCGCGGGCGCTCGCACAGGAGGGCTGAGTCGATGCACCCAAGAGCCGAGATTGGCGTGTTCGGAGGCACCGGGCTGTACGAGTTCGCGAGCGGACTGAGAGAAGTCCGGATGGAGACGCCCTACGGCCCCCCGTCGGACAGGGCGATGGTCGGCGAAGTCGAGGGCCGGGCGGTTGCGTTTCTCCCCCGTCATGCCCGGGACCACTCGATTCCGCCCCACATGATCAACTACCGCGCCAACCTGTGGACGATGAAGGAGCTTGGGGTCGAGCGGATCATCGGGCCATGCGCGGTCGGCAGCCTCCAGGCGCACATTAGGCCCGGCGACTTCGTCATCTGCGACCAGTTCGTCGACCGCACGAGCGGACGGCGGGACACCTTCTACGACGGGCCCATCGCTACGCATGTCAGCGCCGCGGACCCCTACTGCCCCGAGCTTCGCGAACTCGCTACGCAGTGCGCCCGCGGCCTCGGCATTGCCGTCCACGGGGAGGGCACGGTCGTCGTCATCCAGGGGCCGCGCTTCTCGACCAGGGCCGAGAGCGAGTGGTTCACGAGCATGGGCTGGGATGTCGTCAACATGACCCAGTACCCTGAGTGCTATCTCGCTCGAGAGCTGGGGATCTGCTATGCCAGCGTCGCGCTGATCACCGATTACGACGCGGGCGTGGTCGTTGAGAACGAGGCTGCGGTGACCGCGACGAGCATCGAGGAGATCCTCAGGGCCAACACCGAGAACGCGGTGCGGCTCACGATGGCGCTGTTGCGGGTGATCCCGCACGAGCGGGGATGTGCCTGCGCCGACGCGCTGTCAGTTGCGAGGTGGAGCACATAGCAGGCAGGACCCGCCGGCCCGCCAACTGAAGCTACGCTGGCTGAGGCTTGCCCGCAGTAGCAGCCTTGCCGACGCAAGGTCGTTTCATTGTCGCCACATGACGCCGGCCGACCTCACCGCCGGTTCTCGGCTGTGTCGGAGAGCACCCCCTCTAGCTAGCGGAGAGGGGGAACGGCCCTGAGCCCGTCGAAGGGCCGGGGGGTGAGGTCGGGACCGGGCCCGTGTGGTCGCGAGAGAGCGCGAAGGCCCTGCTTGTCAACGCGAGGGGTTGTGCGTGGCGTTCGCGTACCCGCTGAGTCTGCGCTTCAAGATCCTCGCGATCGCGTCGCGGATCTACGTCCAGGATGCGACCGGAGGCGAGCTGCTCTACGTCAAGCAGAGGGCGTTCCGACTCAAAGAGGACGTCCGCATCTTCCTCGACAGCACCCAGACGACTGAGCTGTACCAGATGCGCGCCGATCGCATCCTGGACGTCTCACCTGGGTTCACCATTACGGATCACAGCGGGAACCTGGTGGGCTACATCAAGAGGGAGGGCCTGCGCTCGATCTGGCGCGCGAGTTACTTGCTGCTCGACGCGGGGGCCACTGTGACCCACCACATCAAGGAGGAGAACCCCTGGCTCAAGGTCCTCGACGGGCTCCTCAGTGAAGTTCCCGGCGTCGGGATACTTGCCAACTACGTCATCCATCCGTCCTACGTCGTCTATGAGGTCGGGTCGGAGCAGCCCGTGTTTCGGATGACGAAGAAGCCCGCGCTTCTGGAGGGGCGTTTCCGGATCGACAAGCTCATAGAGGTGCCGGGCCCAACCCTCGAGGCACGACTGGTTCTCGGGCTGATGCTGATGGTTGTGTTCGAGAGGGCGCGTGGCTGACACAGCCTGAGTCGGCGGTTATCCGGGCAGGGCGTACGCCTCAGAACGGGAAACGCCTTGCCGGCAAGACTAGACAGTTGTATCTTTGCGAGAGCTTCTCGTGCGGCATAGACGGAAACCGTGCGAGAAGGGAGGGTAGCCAGTCAGTCGGGGAGTCGCTTGTACGGTCGACACTCGGGTAGGTGTGAGGAAACAAGGACACTCATCCGTACACGGGTGCTAGGACTTTTGAGCGTTTTCTCCCCAAAACTGCACAGCCGCCGCTGTCGCCTCCAACGGGAAGCAGTGCATCCGTAGGAGGACAACACCTGATGCGCACGGCTCTACTACTAGCGTTGAGCGTAGCGCTGGCCTCCCTTCTCGTCGCTGCCGTACCCGCGAACGCGGATACCGCGTCCACCGCGGTGGCTGCCGGGACGGTGCCAGCCGATGTGCCGTGGGACCACTGGGCTTACGACGCCATAGCCGAGCTGTACGACGCCGGCTTGCTCGAGGGCTACCCCGACGGCACGTTCAAGGGCAACTGCGATCTGACCCGTTATGAGTTCGCGATGGCGCTCGCCCGCATGCTCTGGCATGTGACCGACACCATCAAGCCAGTTCCCGGCCCCAATGGCGACGCGGGTCCCGCGGGCGCCGCCGGGCCCAAGGGGGACACGGGCCCGGCTGGCCCGCAGGGGCCTGCCGGCGCCAAGGGCGCGCAGGGGGCCAAAGGCGACCCCGGGCCCAAGGGACCTACCGGCCCGACCGGCCCCGAGGGCAAGGTGGACCCCGCGAAGCTGAAGGACGCGATCAGCAAGGAGATCGCCGCCCGGAAGCTCGTCGACGAGGCTACTGTCGCCAAGGCGATCCAAGAGCTCAAGGATTGGCTCGAGCCCGAGCTTGGCAGCATTAGCTCGAAGCTCGACGATGTTCAGGCGTCGATCGACGGGCTTGACACGCGCGTGAAGGCGCTTGAGGACAAGCCGGACGTGATCACGGGCTACATCGGCAGCGACTTCGGCGCCGTAACGTCGGCCGGTGCCCTGGGCGGCCTTGCGCAGATCGGGAACCTCAGCCCGTACTACTCCCTGAACGCGTATCTGAAGTTCGCGAAGAGCATCAGCTCCAAGACGGCCGTGGGCGTGGTCCTAAGGGAGAACAACAACGGCGCGCGGAACTTCGCGGTGCCTGACGAGGCCTGGGTCAAGATCACGGACACCACCGTGCTCGGAGTGGACTGCGATCTCAAGCTGGGGCGTCAGTACGTCGGCTGGGGACTCACGTTCGACAACGACATCCTCTCATCGGACGGACTCCTCCTCAGCGTAACGGACACCAGTCTGGCTGAGGCCAAGGTCTGGGTCGGCGGCTCGCGCGGGCGCGCGCCCCAGTTCGTGGTGCGCGTCGGGGACGAGCTTGACGACCACGGCCGCGTCTTCGGTGGGCTGACCTGGGTCTGGCAGGACGGTTCGGGCTACGGCGGCCTCACCGCCGGCCAGCAGCTCGGGCGCCTGGGGCTCACCGGCAAGTGGGTCTGGGACGATGATGACCAGAAGACCGTCTTGTTTGAGGTTACCAGCCCGCTGAATGGCTTGGCGATGAATACCATCGGTTGGGCCGTCATGGCAGACCTCGTCCGCACCCCGGACTTCGATCTCCACGCCGCGTGGGCGTGCGCACCCGCGCTGGTGAACCCGGGCAGGGATCTCTACACGGGTCTCACGCCCTACACGGAGAGCTACAACGAGACCCCCATCTTCACCGGGATCACTCCGGCGGACGTGTACGGCCCCGGCTTCTGGTACAAGCGAACCCACTGGAACCTCGCGCCGATTAACCCGACGGAGTCGTCTCAGTGGATCAACGCGGTGTACCACGACGGTGACCGTGACTACCGCTTGCGACTCATCCATGAGGGAGTCAACGCAGGCAGTCGCTACACCGCGGTCGCCAGCACCGACATCCCGATCGCCGGCGACTTCAACGTCCAGCTCGACCTTGGCCTTACCAGGTTCCAGGGCGGCGGGTTCACCCACTGGGGGAGCCTCGCGCGCGCGGCGACAGTCTGGACCTTCTAGTGCGCTAGCGACAGGCGACACGCTTACGAGCCCCGCGAGCGCCGCTCGCGGGGCTCGTGTCGTGTCTGGGAGGGGAAGCCCCCGCCGCGGCGAAGGCGCAGGACCATCTTGTCCCACGGCCCGACGCCCCATGGTGGACGGGTAGAGGAAGAACGGGAACCCACACGATGACCCATTGCCTGCTGTTCGCCGCCCCGCTGCTCGGCTGCCAGGTCCTGGCCGAGCCGATCACCACAGGGACCCTCGTGCGCGAGGCTGTCGACCTCGCGGCCCTGTCTCGCTTCCCGGACCCGGCGTACCGCACCGTCCAGTTCTCGTCATACGACCGGCATAGCACGGCCCCCTATGCGCCGGGCTGGTACGCGAACAACGACGGCTTCGGCGGGGAGTCCATTCCCGCGGTGATGGAGACGATCGAGGGGCCCAACGCGGACGGCGTGGGCCGTTACGTGATCGCACGCGTGTCGGGGCCGGGAGCCATCGTTCGGACGTGGACGGCTGCCATGAACGGCGAACTCGCGGTCTACCTGGACGACGCCCAGAAGCCGATCTACTCGGGCTCGGCGGAGCGCTTCATGCGGCAGACCTTCGCGCACTTCGCGCAGCAGGCCGGCACTCTCGACGGAGATGAGGAGGCCGGGTTCCGCCAGAATGACGCGTGTTACTTCCCCATCGCCTTCGCCCGCAGCCTGCGCATCGAGTGGACGGGGAAGATCGAGGAGCCGCACTTCTACCACATAGAGGCGCGCAAGTACCCGGAGGGCACCGACATCAGGACATTCCGTGCCGATGACACGGCCGCGTGCGCTTCGGAGATCGCGGAGGCGCGCGCTCTGCTGGCCGACACATACGGCAACTGGTCCGCTCCCGCCGACGCATCGTCGCGCGCGGCCACCGTAGAGGTACCGGCAGGCAGGCGAGTCGAGGCGCTCAAGGTCGAGGGCCCCGGAGCAGTGCGGGAGTTCGTGGCGAAGCTGGAGCGCGGGGACCCCATGCGGTCTCTGCGCGGCGTGATTCTGAAGATCAGCTTCGACGGCGCGGATCAGCCGCAGGTGGAGGCGCCGCTGGGCGACTTCTTCGGCAGCGGGCCCGGCATCGCACCGTTCGATTCGCTGCCCATGACGGTGCTGCCGGACGGAACGATGATCTGCCGGTTCGCGATGCCGTTTCGCGAGTCGGCGGCGTTCTCGCTCGACAACCGCAACGAGGAGGACGTGTCGGTGCGCCTGACGGCCCGGGTCGCTCGCGATGAGTGGGCGCCGGGCAGGTCGCTGCACTTCTTCGCGAAGTGGCGCGTCGATCATGGCCTGGAGACGCACGGCGCTACGGGCATCTACGACCTGCCCTACCTGACGGCGCACGGGCGAGGCGTCATGGTCGGAGTGGCGGCCATGATCCTCAACCCGAGCTCGGTGCCCACCTCGGCCGGCGACTGGTGGGGAGAGGGCGACGAGAAGGTCTGGGTGGACGACGACGCATTCCCGTCGCTCTTCGGCACAGGCTCGGAGGACTACTACAACTACTCATGGAGCAGGCCCGACCTGTTCCACTACGCCTACTGCGCGCAGCCGCTGGACACCGGCCCGGACAACCGCGGGTTCGTCTCGAACATCAGGTGGCACATCATCGACGCTCTGCCGTTCGAGCGGAGCATCGACTTCCAGATGGAGCTGAGCCACCACGGCCACAACCAGGGGCTGAGCTACGGCAGGATCGCCTACTTCTATGGGACGCCCGAGCTGCGCGATAGCTGGGTCCCCCTGACGACCGCGGCCGTCACGCAGGGGCTAGAGCTGCCCGCCGATTGGTTGCCGGTCGGCGCGGGAGCCTCCGGAGGCGCGATCTTCTTTCAAGCCGAGGACTCGCTCGTCGGCGCCGACCCCAACGCCACCGTGGTGGAAGGCCCGCTCTGGTCTGCGGGCAAGCTGGTGAGCTGGACCCCGTCCGCCGAGGGCGAGGAGCTGAGCTTCGAGGTGGAGGCGCCGTCCGCGGGCCGCTACGAGATAGTTGTGACCGCGGCGGAGACGCCCGCGAGCGGGCGCTTCGCCGTGCTGGTCGACGGGCAGGCCACGGGCGGCATCGCGGACCTCTTCACTCCGCACCTGACGATGCTGAGGAACCACTACTTCGGCGCGGTTGACCTTACCGCCGGCGAGCACACCGTCACCCTTGTCTCGCGCGGCAAGTCTGACTCAAGCGCCGGCACCGAGATCGGCATCGACTTCCTCTGGCTGCTGCCGAGGGGGTAAGGACCGATCGCGTTTCTGGAAACATGACACTGGCAGCCGATCCGGAACTTCGCGGCGGATCAGGCGTCAAATGTCGTGTTGCACACACGTTGGCGCCGCGCGAGGAAGGGGCGCACAGGCTACGGTCCGCGACCGACAGCACAGCAGCAGGTGTTGATTGCCATTTGGGGGTGTTGATGTGTTGACCCACCTAAGACTATGGGCTTCAGCCCCTTGTGGCCTCGCGCGAGGCCCTCTCCTTGCCTTGCTCTTCCTTCTTGCGTCCGTCCCCCCCCCCGCGATAGCCGATGACGTGATGCTCGGCCGCAAGGGGGGTACCCCTCTGAGCTGGAACCCAGTCACCGGGTACCCGCTCAGCGATCACGTGCACTTCCGCGTGAACGTCCCTCAGAACGCCACGTCGGGCGAGTTCACCGTGTACTGGCCCAACGGCTTCGTGGAGCACCCCAGCGGTACCTTCTGCATGTTCGGTGCGCAGCGCGCGTTCACGACCGGCTTGGAGTTCACTGGGTTCTGCCTTGACGATGAATGGAGCGTGAGCTGCGTTGTCCACCGCGGACAAGGCGGTGACCTAACGTTCGGTCCTACCTCCTTCGACGTGAAGAACCTCTCGGTAGGCGCCATGTACGTCGGGGACGGTGGGCTCAACGTCGACCAAGATGCGGTCTTCGCCTCGGTGAGCGCTGTCGCGAGTGGCACCGACTTCACGGTGCTCATGCACGACGGCATCGAGGTGCTGCCGCCGGGCGCCGGCCCGCAGCAGTGGGTCGTCGACGCGGCACTGTGCCTAGTGCCACTTGCAGGGGGGACACAGGTTTCCGCCACCGGTTCAGGCGACGTCGGGGAATCCACGGTGTTGATGGGAGCGCTGGACGACATCCAGCCGGGCCTGTACTACAAGAATGTGACCGCACACGAGCGAATGCTGTCCGCTCCATCCGGCGGGCCGGACACAGCGCAAGCGTACTCCGCCATGCTCACGATCGACTCCGCGGCTCGCGAGGGGTTTGAGTTCGGCGGGGAGCGGGAAGGTAGCCTGCTCGTCCACCTGCACACCAGCCCGGCGCCGCTGCAGCCGAGTTCCTCGCTGGCCATGCTGCGGTTGCCCGACGGCAGCACCGAGGGTGTGCTCCTCGACCTGCCAGCTTCCGCAGATGGGACAGTAGCCACTTCAGCCGTGCCATTCGCCCTGGCCGGTACCTACCACATGGGCCTCACGCTGATGGACACGGGTGGCAACATGCACGACGGCGAGACGAAGTGGGCGGTGCCGAAGGCCGTCAGTATGGACATCCCGGCGGCCGCTCACTTCGCAGGGGCCCACTACAAGGGCAGCAAGTCGGCGCCCCAGCCGGGGGTCTGGCGAGAGACAGTCGACGAGGCGTACAACCAACTGGCCTGGGTCAAGGGCACCCAATACGATTCGTTCTACTCAGGTCGCCCTCAGGTAGGCGTGCGAGGAGGCCCGGTCTACGCGACAACGCTGGAGAATCTGCAACACGCCTTCGACGAGGACAAGATCGTGCACTGGGTGGGCCACGGGGCCGCAGCCAAACTGTGGCTGAGTTGGACCGAGAGCTACACCATCGGCATGGTCCATGAGTATGCCGGCAAGCCGAAACTCATCTTCCTTGACTCCTGCAACGGGCTGCAGGGCGGCGCCAACAGCATCGGATCCAAGATGAACTCCGTGGGCAAGGCCGAGGTTGTGATCGGCTACACAGGCTACAGCTACGGTGGCGCGGGCGACGAGGTGGACCAGAGCATCTGGTACTACCTCGCCAAGGAGTGCTGCTCAGTCAAGGACGCGCTGAAGTACGCCAAGCGGGACTACATCGACAGGTGGGGGACGGAGAATGCCGTTAGCAACAACATCCACAAGCTGACGTATGTCGGAAACGGGGGCACCCGCATTGTCCACGCATTCAGCTAGAGTGGGACAAGCAGCCTGGTGCTGCGCCGCGACGATCCTCGTCCTAGGCATGTGCGGCAGTACCGCCATGGCCACGATCACCCTCGAGGAGGCCCGAGTGATCGCGCAGGCGCACACCGCCACGTCGCTTGACAACGCCGAGGTCTGGGTGAGGGATATTCGGGGGGGTCTGCAGATCGCTACGTTCAGGGTCAACGATGGTGCCGAGTGCGTCGAGTCAGTCAGGGTCGATATGACGCACGGGGTGTTCGACTGCGTTTCGAGGCCCCGGCCCGAAGGCACGCCCACGCTGACGGCCGAGCAATGCCTCGCCTACGCGCAGGCTGAGGCGGAGGCGCAGATGGGAGATGATGCGCAGGACCTCACGTGGACCGCTGAGCTCCTCGTTGACGAGGAGGTCCTGTGTGCCGGCAAAGGCCCCCTGGTGGGGACACCCCCGCGATCGGGACTCACCCCCTCGTGCGAGGTGAACGTGAGCACTGTGGATGGCACCATCCTCGACTTCTCCGATAGCATTCCCGAGGGTGAGGAGCCGACCACGCCGACGGTCTCGGCCGAGGACGCTGAGCAGATTGCCATTGAGGCGGCGGACATTGAGGGCGCCACGGTGGTGGAAGCGCCTGAGCTCGTCCAGCACGCCGGAGCCTTGGTATGGTACGTCAACGTGCATCCGCCCTATGAGGGCGGCGACACCATCTGCATGATCAGCGCCACAACAGGTGCGGTGATCCAGGTGGCTGAGCCCCACTCCGCTCCGCCCACAGGCGTCGGGCCGCCTGCGGACGCTGCAGCCCCTCCCCAGACCGCCCGGAGCACGCCGGCAGCACTCCCGGTCGCCGCGCTCGCCGCAGGCCTCGTAGTGTGCGCCGGCACCGGCATCTTCCTGCTCCGCCGACGGCGATAGCCCGTTTCCCATCCCCCTGCCGGCTCCGCGCCGGCAGGGGGACAGGCGCGGGCCCAATGGGCTGAAGCCTCTTGTCTCTCCGGCTGGCCAGGCGGGCGAATTGCCATTCGCCCCTACAGATCGGCCAAGGCAGCCGAGCTGCCACTCGCCCCTACAGCCCCGCCAAGGCGAACTCCCGCCCGCGGAAGGCGGCGGTGACGGTCGGCGCGAGGCCCGCCTCCAGCCTGTCCGCGTTGGCGCGCATCACGCACCGGGCAGCGTCGATGATCGCCGACGGGACGAGCTGACTGGCGGCGTCGGGGTAGGTTCCCGCCAGCTCCGCGGCCGTGGCGCCGTGCCACTTGACACGCGCGATGCGCTCGATGCAGTCCACGATGCTGTCCTTGCCGTAGCCCATGCTGCACAGAGTCCCGTCGGGCCGGGTCACGTGCCTGAAGAAGTGCGTGTTCGCGGTGCGCGAGCCGGCGTTCTCAATCCAGTAGCGCAGGCCCCGGTACTGGCTGTCGGACTCGATCTTGCCGCGCGACATGAGGAGCCCGCTCTCCTGGTTGACCGGTCCCTCGAAGTCCGAGGGCGTGATCCAGTTGTTCTCATAGGTCACCGTGGCGCCGCAGGAGTGGACCACGGTCACCTGCGTCGCGTCGAAGGCGTCGATTCCGTAGTCGTCGCGCAGCCGGCGCTTCTGGCCGACCGCGTAGAGCGCCACGGGCTCGAGCTTCAGGTAGTGGCAGAAGAGGTCGACCCAGTGGATGCCCACGTATGTGAACGGGTCGCTCGCCTCGGCCCACTTGAACGTGCTCGTGGAGACCTCTAGCGGCTCCTCCAGCACGCCGCGCAGGTGGATCGGCGCTCCCATCCGCTTCACAATGTCAGTGAAGATGCGCTTGTGGTCGGGGTCGTAGCGCTTGTGCATGTCGACGCCGACGATGAGCCCCCGCTGGGCCGCCAGCTCGGAGATGCGCTCAGCTTCGTCGAGCCGTAGGCACAGCGGCTTCTCGGCGAGCACATTGACGCCGGCCTCGATCGCCGCGAACGCCGGCTCCGCGTGCAGGTGGTCCGGTGTGGCGATGATGAGGACATCCAGCTCGCACTGCGCGAGCATGTCCTCCCACGGCGCGTCGCCGCAGAAGCCCTCGGGTTCCTCGCCGGTGCGCTCCGCGAACTCCTCCTGAGCGCGGCGCATCGACTCGCGCGACCGGGTGCCGACAGCGACGGTCGCCACGCGCGCGCCCTGATAGCGCTCGCAGAAGTCATCCAGCCCGATACGGTCCAGGTACGGCGCGAGGCCGTTGCGATGCAGGTCCGAGAGGGACCCCGACACCACATCCGCACCGTACATCCCGTACCCGACAAGCCCCGCGCGCAGGGTCTGCATTATGGCCTCCCTTGGCCCGTCGGTCGCGGCCGCCCACGGCTCACGCCGGGGGCTCGCCCGTGACGCCGCTCGGCGGCTAGGCCGGCGGGGACGCCGGCGCTCCCAGGCCCTGTTCTTGACGCCCCCAACGCCTCCTGCTACATTCTCCCCTGCCCCGACAGGGCTACTGTGGCGAGCGTAGCCAAGCTGGTCTAAGGCGCCAGACTGTGGATCTGGAGATCACGGGTTCAAATCCCGTCGCCCGCCCCATCCTCTGATAGCCGCCGCGCCCCGAAGAGGCATTCTCTCCGGGGCGCTGTGCTGCCTTGGGTCCCGGAACGGGCTCGGTTGCGGAGCGCTGTAGTGTCTGTGAACGAAGCCAGAGCGGCTCAGCTTGCCCCGCCGCGGGGTACGGTAGACCTGCCGCCGGCGCCGATGGCGCGCCTGGAGCGCGTCATAGCGGCCCTGGAGTCGGTCCTTGACCGTGCCGGTTACCCGGCGGTTCGGACACCGATGTTCGAGCGCTTCAGCCTTCTTGCCATGCGCGCAGGCGACGCCATCCGGCAGGCAATGCTGACGTTCACTTCAGAACGGATCGAGCACGCGTTGCGGCCTGAGATGACGACCCCGGTCTGCCGGCTGCTGGCTTCGGGGCAGCTTGGCAGCGGACCAGTTCGCCGGGTCCGCTATTCAGGCCCCTGCTTCCGGTATGAGCGCACGGGCTCTCGTCGGAACAGGGAGTTCACGCAGGTCGGGGCCGAGCTGTTCGGCGTGTCAGTCCCGTCGGCCGATGCGGAGATCGTGTCCCTCGCCGCAGCCTGCGTAGCGGCGGTGGCGCCCGGCGCCGCGCGCGTGCGCGTGGGAGACATCAGGGTCTTCGGCGGCGTGCTGCGCGCGCTGCCTGTCGAGCGGCGGGCCCAGGCCGCGGCCCTCCTCGACGACGCGATGACGATCGCCGAGAGCTGCGCCTCACACGAGCGGTCGCGCGAGGCCCCCGAGGAAGCCGGCTCGTGGCTCCGCGAGATGGTGGCGGCCGTCTATCGCCTTCAGCAGCGCGTGGGGTCCGTCGGGGAGCTGACAGTGGTCCCGCCGGCAGTCTACGACGCCGACACGGTGCCCGCGATCGTCGCCGTCCTGCCCGCCGCCGCCCGTGACGCGACCGGCCGCGCGCTCGCGGGCCCCCTGGGCTTGGGCGCGGGCCTCGCCGCCAGGCTCGTCGAGGGCACCACGGTTGCGGGCGCTATCGGCGACGTCGCGGCCGCCGGCATCGATCTCTACGGCGACACCGCCGCTCCCGGTCTCGACAGCCTTCGATCAGTGTGCGAATGGTGCCTAGCGCTGGGCGTCGATGGCCTGGAGGCGTCGCTCGGTGTGGCCCGAGGCTTTGAGTTCTACACAGGCACGGTGCTGTCGGTCAGCATCCCCGCCGCCCCGGGCGGGCCCGTGCTGGGCGGTGGAGGGCGCTATGACAACCTGGTCTCCGAGATCGGCGGACCGAGCACGCCCGCAGTGGGCTTCGCACTCGAGGTGGACCAGCTCGTGGCGGCTGCCGACGCCCTCGGCCTGCTGGCTGAGCCCGTGCTGACCGCGGCCCTGTTCGTGCCCGACTCGGACGCGGCCCGGCCGCGAGCCGCGAGCCTTGCCCTGTCGGCGCGGGCAAGGGGACTGACCGCCCCGATCCAATACAGCGCCGAGCCGGTCGGCGCCGGGCTCGTCGTCGGTGTGCCGGAGACGGGGCCGTGCACGGTGGCCGGACGCGCGGTCGAGGGGGCGGAGGCGATCGTGGACGCGGTCGCGGCCGAGATCCGGACAGGGGGTTCCGCGTGAGTGGCGATGCGATACGACTCGCCCTGCCGAAGGGCAGTCTGGAGAAGGACACGGCGGAGTTCCTGGCCGGTGCTGGGATCGTCCCGGAGGGGTACATCGGTGGGCGGGACTACCGGCCGAAGCTCGACATCCCCTGGCTCGAGGTGAAGGTCCTGCGCCCCCAGGAGATCCCGATGTACGTGAGCCAGGGCTACTATGACTGCGGCATCACGGGCCTCGACTGGCTGCTGGAGACGCGTTCGGGCGACGAGGCGGAGGTACTGCTCGACTGCAGGTTCGGCCGAGTCGACATCGTCGCCGCGGTGCCCGACTCGTGGGACCGGGTGAACAGCTTCGCCGACCTGGTCAGCCTGCCACGCGAGGTGAGGATCTCGACAGAGTACATCAACCTCACCCAGGACATGATCCTGCGCACGACCGGCGTCGAGCCCACGATCCTCACGCCCTGGTATTCGGTGCGCCGCCACCGCTACTCGAACGTCGTGCTTATCCTGTCCTTCGGCGCGACCGAGGGAAAGCCGCCGGAGGACGCGGAGGCGATCGTCGACAACACCGCGACAGGCAGTACGATCAGGGCCAACAACCTGAAGATCGTCGACAACGTGCTGACCGGTTCGACCGCCCGTCTCGTCGCCAATCGGGGAAGCCTGCACGACCCGGCCAAGGCCCCCCTGCTCGACGAGCTGTGCGGGATGCTTGAGCAAGCCGCCGCAGTGCCGCACGAGGATCTTCACCCCGGCCTAGGAAGGCATGTGTAGGGGGGAGGGCGTTCCGCCTGCCTACACCAGGCACCCCCACATGCGGCCCGTCTCGGGGCCGTCGCGCCGGTGGCAGAAGAACAGATCGGGCCTCGACAGTGTGCATGCGCCCGTGTCGGTGATGGCGTCGAGCCGAACGCCTGAGGCACGCAGAGCCGCGACAACCGCACCTCCGAGGTCCAGACGGCGCTTGTCGGACTGACCACTGAAGAAGCGCTCCCTGGCGCCGCCGAAGCACGCGAACGCCTCCCACACCTCGGGGCCGACCTCGTAGCCGGCACGAGCGCACGGGCCTACCGCGGCGAGGAGCGCGCTCGGGGGCTTGCTCGTCAGCCCAAGAAGCGCCTCCACCGAGCGGGTGATGACCCCCGCGGCGGCGCCGCGCCAGCCGGCGTGAATGCAGGCTCCCGCCCCGGTCTCGGGGTCGGCGACCACCACTGGGGCGCAGTCGGCCACCTGGACGACCAGCGTAGGGCCCACCCCCGAACGGACCATCGCGTCGGACTCGCCGAGACGCGAGCTTTGGTCGAGCGCTCCGGCTCCCGCATCCGACATCCCGACGACGAGCACCGCGGTGCCGTGAACTTGGCGACAGAGCACGCAGGACTCGAGGTCGATGCCGGCGGCCTCGGCGAAGGTGTGTCGGTTCCGCACGGCGATGGACGGATCGGTCTCCTGGTGCAGTCCGAGGTTGAGGGTGTCCCTCGGCGGTGCCGAGCACCCGCCGATGCGGGTCGAGAAGACCGCCCTACACCGGCCGAGCCTCACCTCCAGCCAGGCGACGGCGTTCCGCTGGCACAGGTAGCTTGCCGCCTCAACGCTCAGGCTCATCCGGCTCGTGTCCTCCGGCTTGGCTGCGTTCGCGGGGAAGGCCCGACACGACCTTCCACGGCAGCGGCCCGGGTGCATCGCCCGGGCCGCGCAGAAGAGCGGCCTCATCCACACCGGCCTCCAAGAGCGCCGCAGACCACGCGCTTGGGCCGTCGGTCCCCCGCCCGGCCATGACGGCCAAGGCTCGGCCGAGGCGCCTATCTCCGCGCGAGAGGCCCGCCTCCATCGCCGCGTACCGCAGGCTGCCGAGGCGTGGCTCCACCCCGTGCCCGAGCTGGCGGAGCCCGCGATCGAGCCGTGCCATCGCCTGACGGAGAGCCGCCGTATCGGCGTAGGGCTCCCGCTCGAGCGGCGTGTGCGGCTTGGGCACGAACGGGCCCGCGCTGACGACGACGCGCGCCCCGCGTACAGCACGGCTCACCTCCTTCACGAACGCGATCAGGCTCGCGTCCTCGGTCTCGTCCGCGACTGGAAGACCGAGCATGAAGTAGAGCTTCACGGCCAGGAAGCCCGCGTCGATCGCGGTGCGAGCCACCTGGATGACGCGATCCAAGTCCAGGGGCTTGCCGATCCGCCGGCGGACGGATTCGTCCGTGGACTCGGGAGCGAGGGTCAGCGTCCGTTGGCCCGCGTGCGCAAGGGCGCCAATGCACTCCTCTGACAGCACGTCCGCCCGACTGGCGGACAGAGTTACCTGCCGCCCCGCGTCGGCGAGCGCCTCGACGATCCGGAGCAGCTCGGGGTGATCGGCCGCGCCCGCACCGAGGAGACCGACCCGTCCGTCCGCTCCCGCGAGGTCGAGCACCGAGTCCGCCGAGCGGAACCTTGCCCGGCCATAGGCCCAGGGGACGATGCAGAAGCCACAGCCTCGTGAGCAGCCGCGCGCGATCTCCACGAGACGGACATCGGCGAACTCAGTGTGAGGTGTTAGGATGTCCGAAGCCGTGGGCAGCGGGTCGATCGGCCCTGCGCAGGCCCGCGGCACGTGCAGCGGCTCGCCGCCTGCAACCCGTACAGGGTACACCAGGCCCGAGGGTCCCTCTGCCACAGCATGGAGCGCAGGGACGTAGACGCTCTCGACCTCCGCGGCCGAGCGTAGCGCGTCGCGCTTCGGGCCATCATCGGCCAGCCGATCGAGCAGGTCAGGGAACGCGAGCTCCCCCTCGCCGAGCAGGATTGCATCGGCGATATCGGCCAGGGGCTCTGGGTTAAGCGAGGGCGCCGCCCCGCCGACGAGGACGACCGGGTCCCCTTCGCAGCGCTCGGCCGCAAGCACGGCGAGGCCCGACCGCGCGAGCAGCCCCGCCAGCGCGGGCGCGTCCGTCTCGCAGGACAGGGAGAACGCGAGCACGTCGGCCGATGCGGGTGCGAGCCCGGACTCGAGGGTTCTAGGGCCCTCGCGCCGAGCCCACGTATCGACGAACAGCCGCTCCACGCGCCAACCGGGCTGGGTTTCCACCAGGCGGCGCATCGCCTGGAACCCGAGGTTGGACATCGCGACATGGTACGTGTTCGGGTAGGCCAGGACGAGCAGGCGAGTGCCCTTGCGGTAGGCGCGCGCCGGGAAGCTACGCCGCTCGGCTGACAGCAGGTGCGTGCGCGAGAGAGTCGTTGCCCCTCGATGGCTGAGTCGGGTGTGCCTGCGGCGGCTCACGGCGGCGGCCTCACTGCGGCTCCGCCGTGGTGGTCGGCCTAGGCGCTGCCGGTTGCTCCTCCAGGCTGGCCACGGCCGCCACGAAGCTGCCGACTTCCTGGAACTCCTGGTACACGGACGCGAACCGCACGTAGGCGACCTCGTCCAGGTCCCGCAGCGCGGCCATCACGCGCTGACCGATGTCCTCGCTCGTGACCTGCAGCAACCCGTCGTCCCGGAGGCCGTTCTCGATCCCCAGTACGACCTCGTCGATCTGCTGAGCCGTGACAGGCCGCTTCTCGCAGGCCTTCTCCATCCCAGCCCTGATCTTCCCAGTCTCGAAGGGCTCGATGGCCCCGTCTTTCTTTCGCACGGTGAGCATCGTGCCCTCGATCCGCTCGTACGTGGTGAAGCGCCGTCCGCAGTGAGCGCACTCGCGCCTGCGGCGCGTCGCGGTGCCTTCGTCAGTGTCCCGGGAGTCGAGAACGCGAGTCTCCTCGGATCTACAGAACGGGCAGCGCACCTGGCGGTGTCCTCTCTCGCAGAAGGCGATTATACCAAGAAGCGCCGGCACCCGGCGCAGGTAGGCGGGCGTCCCGGCCGCGAACTATGGTTGGGGATTGCCGCACCGAGGAGGTCCAGCATGACCGTGCCACTACTCGCCGGAGCCGCCCTGGCCGTCAGCGCGGCGCTGCCGACCGATGACGCCCTTCGGCTGCCTAACGCCGAGCCGCTCGTCTGCGTGTACTACTTCGGCCACTGGTGGGAGCCGTGGCAGACCGACGACGAGGCCATCAGGACCGACTTCCGCCGGCTCAGGGAGATGGGCTTCAACACGCTGCTGTGCGACCACGAGTGGTCGCAGGCGATCGACCGCGACTGGCACTGGCTCGACCGCGAGCAGCGCCTGGCCGCGGAGGAGGGCCTGGCGATCGTGCCGTGGCTGTCGGCCAAGACCTGGAGCGACCTCGCCGACGGCGACCGGCCGGCGCGCGTGAAGGCCGAGTTCGGGGTGGATGTAGTCTTCGGCCGGCTGCAGGACGGGTCGCGTGGCGCCGTGCAGCCCTACGATGACGGTACCATCCGCGCGGGCGCGGCGTACGCGGCCAAGTACCTGGAGCGGTACGCCGAGCCCGGGGCGACGCTGCGTGTGTACGACGGCGACGTAGCCCGCCCGGTGGTCGGCCTCAGCGTGGAGCAGGGCTGGGGAGGGCCGTCGAGCTTCGACGAGGGCACCAACACGCTCTTCTGCCGCTGGCTAGAGGACAAGTACGGGGGCGACCTCTCAGCCCTCAACGCAGCCTGGGGCACCAGCTTCAACACCTTCTGGGACGTGGACCCCACAGACAAGGCGCTGTTCGACTACCCGGCGGCCGCCGAGGGAGCGCACAAGCCCCCGGTCGACGACCACGTCGAGTTCCGCTCGCAACTCGTGTCGGACAGCCTCGCGCGACAGGCAGCTCTGTTGCGCAAGACCCACCCTGAGGTGCTGATCCTCGCCGAGGTGCCTTACCAGTTCGAGAGCCAGCATCCGCATGCCATCAGCTACCGGGTGATGTACGGCTGCAATCCGAGCGTCTGCGATTACGCGGACATCGTGCTGTTCCGGTGCGCCGGACTGATGAGCGGCGCCGAGGAGGACTACCTGCGGGACTACAGGGCTCGGACGGGCAAGCCGGTAGTTATCACCTACCGCACATTCTCCGACTGGGGCGAGATGCCCGCCGCCGCCGAACTCATCGCGGGCCAGGCTGCCAAGCTGGGCTCGGGGCTGGGCTACTACAGTTGGAACGAGATGGTGGACGTGCACCTGGTCGCCCCGGGCCCCGGTAGCCCCACCAACAACATGACCGTCGAGCCCGAGGTATCGGCGCGGATGATCGACTTCGTCGGCAAGGTGAACACGCTGTACATCAGCAAGGTGGGGATGGGCTAGGCGCCTGCGACAAGGGCACCGCCGCCTCCCGGGCGAATGAGCCGTCACGACTCCGCGGAGGTGCCGGCCTAGTGCAGGAATCCCGCGCCCTAGGTGACTGCGGCGGCTCCGGCCGCCTTGACGTCGGCGCGACAGCGTCGAGCGGCCTGACCGCCCGCACGTTCGTCGTCGCCGTCGCGCTCAGCCTTGTGTCGGCCCTTTGGGTGCGCGAGGTGGAGATCATCCGCCTCCGGTGCCAGGTCACCGAGTCGGTCCCGCCGATCCCCGCGTTGGCGTCTCTGCTGCTTCTGGGCGGGCTGGCCGTTCTGGCCAGCTGCGGCCCTCGCCGGCTTGGGGCCCTGGCTCTCAGCCGTTCCGAGGTGCTCGTGGTCTACGCGTTTGTGGCCGTGGCCTCGGTGATGTCCTCTGTGGGCGTCGTTCGGATGTTCCTGCCGAGCATCACCGTGCCGCGTTACTTCGCTGTGCCGGACAACCACTTCGCCCAGCTCGCGACGAACCTGCCGGCGTGGTACGCGCCGCGCGACGACGAGGTGCTTAGGCAGTTCTTCGAGGGTTCGGACCGGCTGGGCGCGCTGCCGGAGCCGACAGGCATTCCGGTGCTCGGGCCGGCCATCGATCTAGCCCGCAACGCCATCGAGACAACCGGGGCTGTGCCATGGGGCGCCTGGGCGACACAGCTCGCGGTGTGGATGGCCTTCTTCACCGCCTACTTCGGTGGGGGACTGGCGCTTGCAGCCCTCCTGAGGAAGCGCTGGAGCGAGGACGAGCGGCTCACCTTCGTCCTCGCGGACTTCCCGATCAGCCTCGCCGGCGGATGGGAGAAGGCCGGCGGCGTCTTCCGGACACCGTGGTTCTGGATCGGCTTCGGCGTCGCGTGCCTGCACAACGTGCTCAACATGCTGCAGGCGTTCTACCCCGCCGTGCCGGCACTAGGCGTGTCCTACCCACTCGGGGAGCGTATCTTCACAGAGGAGCCGCTGGCCGCTCTCCAAGGCCTCGGCATCTGGTTCCGTCCGGAAACCGTGGGCCTGGCCTACTTCATGCCCCTCGACGTTCTGGGGTCCAGCACGCTGTTCTTCCTGGTCACCCAGGTAGAGGCCGTGATGGCGCGGGGGTCGGGCTTTGATCTGCCCGGCGCCCCGTTCAACACCGAGCAGGGCATGGGCTCATTCCTCGTCATCGGTCTCGTGGTGCTGTGGGGGGCACGAAGGTCCATCCTCGGCTCGGTGCGCCGCGAGCCGGGCGGCCGCTGGGCGGCCGCGGTGCTGGGGCTGGCAGCCGCGGTCGTCCTCGGTATCGTGTGCTCGGCCGGCTTTCCGTTGCGGCACGCGCTGCTGTACTTCAGCCTCGGCGGGCTGGTAATGGTCGCGCACGCTAGGATCCGCGCCGAGACGGGCGCGCCGAACGTCTGGCTGTTCCCGTTCGAGGGGCAGCGAGCCTTGCTGCTCAACTTCCTGGGCACTGAGAGGATGAAGGGCGGGCCGAACTACCGCGGCGCCACGATCTTCGCGCAGCTCTTCTTCCTGAGCAGGGGCTACTCGGTATCGGTTCCGGCGACACACCTCGAGAGCCTTGAGATCGCAAACCGAGCCGACATCCGTCCGCGACGGATGCTCGCCGCTGTGGCCATCGCGATTCCGGTAGGCCTGGCGATCGCCTTCTGGATGCACCTTTCCACGTACTACGAGCTGGGCGCGAACGTACTGGAGGGCGGGGCGAGCGAGGGCGGGTACCGGACTTACCTTGCCCGTCAGGCCTATCAGAACCTATCCGATGCCATAACTCTTCCGGTGGCGCCGGACAGATGGAAGATGGGCGCGACGATCGCCGGCGGGTCCGTGACTCTGGTGCTTGTGGTTCTGCGGCGCTCGTTTCTCCGTTTCCCTATCAACCCGCTGGGGTACGCGATCCCGACGACGCTGACGTACGCACTGTGGTGGCCGTTCCTGCTCGCCTGGGTCCTCAAGTCGGCGATCCTCCACGTAGGCGGCGTATCCACCTACCGGAAGCTCGGCCCGGCGTTCATCGGCCTGGCGCTGGGGCATTACTTCACCGCCGGCATCGTATGGGGTGTGATCGCGATGATCGGTGGCGAATCTACCGAGGGGTACCAGGTGTGGTTTGGGTGATGGCTTGCCCGCCGCACTCGTCCGCGAGGCGGCAACCAGGCAAACCGGCTGAGCGGTCTCCGACCAAGGTCCGAGCACCTTGCAGTCGGCGCCGGCGCGCTTCCCAAACCGCTCATCCCGAGTAGCCGCGCTCGGCGCGGCGTAACGAGGGACCACCGGGGTCCGGAGCTGTGCGACCAGGTGCGTCCCTCGTTACGTCGCTCGCACAGCTCGCTCGCTCCTACTCGGGATGACCGGGGGGGGCTGCCCGATTCGTTCTCGGGTCCACGCCCGCCCCACATCCCTCCCCGCAGCGCGGGGGCGAGGGAGCGCCGCTACTCCCACGGATACAGCAGCACCTTGCCCGACTGGGCCGTGAGCTGGAGCTCGAAGGCCTCCTTGACCTGAGACATCGGGAAGCGGTGGGTGATCAGCATGTCGAGCTTGTCCCCAACTTGCTCGATCGTGCGCATCATCGCCGGCGTGCTCGCGAGGTTGAAGTGCCACGAGCCGTGGAGGGTCAGACCCTTGCGGATCAGGTCGTTGCTGACGTGGACCGTTAGCTCACCGGCCTCACCAACGAAGGCGATGGCGCCCTTGCGCCGCGTCGCGTCGATGCAGAAGCGCTGCGCCTCGGGCGCGCCCGCGCACTCGATGGCTTCGTCGACTCCCCGCCCGTGCGTCGCCTCCATGACCCGAGCTAGTGCGGCGGGGTCGGTGGGGTCGACGACCATCTCCGCGCCGAGCTTCCGCGCCAGCTCGCGCCGGTACTTGACCGGGTCGCAGCCGATAGCTCGCGCGCCCCTGTGGGTCGCATTGATGACGCCCCCGAGCCCGACCGGGCCGAGCCCTGCTATGAGCACCGTGTGCATCCCGCACGGCTTGAGCAGGTCGAATGCGCCGAACGTCGGGGCGAGCCCGCAGCACGCCATGCCCGCGTGCTCGTAGCTCACGCCCTCGGGGGTCGGGATGAGCAGCCAGTCGTGTTTGAGGAGGTACTGCGCCATCGTCGCCTTGCCTTCGGGCGAGCCGGTGAAGGCCCCGAAGTCCGGGCAGTGCTGGCAGTGGATGTACTCCCCCGACAGGCACAGCTCGCACCGACCGCATGGGTACTGCGGCATAACGACGACTCGGTCACCGGGCTTCACCCCGCAAGGCTGCGCTACCTCGACGACCTCGCCGACCGCCTCGTGGCCGAGGAACTCGCCCTTCCAGCCCTCGCGGTACGCCTTGAACTCAGTGCACATCGGCGCGATGTGCACCTTCACGAGCACCCAGTTCTCCTTCGGGCGCGGGTCCGGGGCGTCGATGACAGCGACCTCGCGCACGCCGGTTACGGTGACCTTCTTCACGGCTCGGTCCTTTCTACGCCTTCGGCCCCAAGACTTTGAGGGCCACTATCCGCGAGTACCCCGATGCGCCGGAGCCGTCATTCGTGGCCAGCACCGTCACGCGGACCGCGTCGGTCGTCACGGGCGCCAGGGCGTGCTCTGTGGCGGCTGAGGAGTTCCCCCTGACCCGCGCGACGGTCCTCCACTGGCTGTTCACTCGGCAGGCCACGTCGTAGTCCCGGATGCCGTAGATGGCGGCGTCGGGATGGGTGACCACAACAATACGGGTCACCGTCCGAGCGCGGCCGAGGTTCACCTGCAGCCAATCGGGCACTTCGCTGACCGTGTCGTCGTTCCAGCCTCCGTCGCGCGCCCAGTTGGCGCCCGACACATCGTCGGAGAGCGCGCTCGCGGCTGCGTAGCCGGGCACCTTCTCAGATGACGCGGACGCCGTCGCGCCCATCGCGGGCAGAGCCCAGTTGGCCAAGTCGCGCTCACTGCCAAGCTCGGGGCCCTCGTGCGGGCTGAGAGCGATCTCGACCGGCACGACGGGCAGCAGGCGCACAGGACCGAACAGGCCGGTTACCTCCTGCCCGGGGTAGACGTAAGGCGTCTGGTTCGCGATCCTGTAGTGAGGGCCAAGGGTGCCGAAGACCTTGACCGAGATGTCCGCGGCTTCGGTGCCCAGCAGCCTCGTGAGGTCGAACTGCCACGGCGGGGCAATCCTGATTCCGGCGCCTCGGCCGTTCACGGACACCTCGGCCGTTCCGCGCACACGACCCAGGTCGAGCACCCACCGGGCGCCGGCCCGCTCCGGGTCGGCCGGTAAGCGGGTCGTGTAGACGATTCCGCCGGAGTAGCTCCGCAGCCCCAGTGTGTGCCAGGAGCCAAGCGGCAGGCGCCCCCTTGCGCAGTCGAACGTGATGGGCATGTGGAACGGAGCGCCCCCGAACTCACCGGGCCGCTGTATGACGCGAAGGGCGGCTTGCCTCGGGCCGGCGCCGTCGCCGTCGGGGATGTCGATGCGGCCGCTGTTGACGGGCAGCTCCTGGCCGTCTACGAAGGCGCTCACTCGGCCGCGCACTTCGAGCCTCATGCCTGTGGCGCCGGGCGGGATCGTGAAGCGGTACCAGCCGATGCGCTTCGTGTCATCGGGCCTGCAGTCGTAGCCCACCTCAACATAGTCGGCGGGGCGACTGTTGCGCTCCAGGAACCAGGCGTCCGGAAGCGTCGGGCCGCTCGCACGCTCGCCGGGCATGTTGGCGATCCCGTTCCACGGCTGGTCGCCGAGTTTCCCGACCACGCAAGCCGGCACCCGATCGGTCGCCTCAGCGGCGCTGGTCGAGGATGGGAGGCCGACAGTCAGCGCCGTCTCCCAGGTCGCGTCTGTCGCGACGGTCTGACCCCCGAGCTGGAACACCGCCAGGAGGCCGGCGGGCCCGCCTAGGTTGGTCCCCACGACCAGGATGTCGTTGTCGCCAGCCCGGAGGTGCGCGCGGATGTCGTAGGTCTCAGCCGTCTGCCAGCGCCAAGTGTCGGCGCCGACGTCGGACCCGATAAGCTGTCCGTTGATGTACAGGTGGTAGCCGTTGTCCGCCGTGATCGTGGCTGTCGCGCTCTCAGGGATAGCCTCTAGGTTCACCGACTTCCGGAACACACAGGTCCCCTCCGCCGATCCTAGACGTGGGTGCCAGATCCAGGACGGCGTTGCCCGGGGCCTAGCCGCCTTGCTGAGCATGAAGTAAGCGCGCAACGGAGAGCCGCCGGTGTGCTCCAGCCTGATGAGCAGTTCGTTGCGGCCCACATGGAGGCTGACACGGCGGTCGTCCGGCACGGGGCCGCCGTTCAGCCACGCCCGGGGGGGCCCCGGCGCCCCGACGAGCAGGAGCGCATCCGTGGCCTGCTTAGCGATGAGCCAGGTCCTGACGAACCGTACGCCGCCTGCGGGGGCCTGTCCCAGGTCGAGGAACTCGGGGAGCACGTGGCCCTTTGGCCCAAGCCACTGCCCGAACGTCGGGTCGTTCTCGATCCCGAACCGCGTCGAGAACGAGTACCCGGTCCACCCCGCGTCGGGCGGCGCGTCAGTGCCCGCCGGCAGAATGCCGGACACGAGACAGCGCGGGCCCACGGAGTACGTTACCTCGGGCCAGGGGGAGTCGTCGAAGTCGGCAGCTTGCCAGCCCAGTACGAGTCCGTCCTGCGCCGCTGTCTCCTGCTGATAGCGGAACCGCCGGCAGTCGACGGGCAGGGGCCCGGGGTTGGCGGGAAGCTCGAAGTCGCCCCACCGGTTGTCCATCGTGGGCACGAGCTCGCACTCCCACACCGAGGGCGGCTCCGCCGCCGAAGGCCCCAGCGGCATGGTCTCGCCGTAGTAGTGCCGGCCGCCGGCTTCCGCGCTCGCGTAGACTGTGAGGCCCGCCTCGGCCGAGCCGCGCGCCGCGAGACCGTCTCCGTCCGGTGCCACACCGGCGACAGACAGCAGATTCGTCCGCGACAGTCCGCGCGGGAGCGCTCCGGGCGTGAACACGACGACCGCCGACGGCCCCACCGATGCGGGCAGTTGGACGCTGGTGTCGTTCGGCGTTTCCTCCGCCGCTATCGGAGGCAGCACACGGCCGGCGTAGAGGTCCCAGATCTCCGGCGCGCCCTTGACGCGGAATGTGTACCTCTGCCCACCTGAGGCCGTTGGCAGGAAGTACACATCACAGCCCCCTACACGCCGGTGGAGGTACCGGCTCACGGGGAGCACGTCCTGCCCGACCGTGTTGGCGACCGCGTTGACCAGGCCGGCTACGTTGTCGACTCCCACCGACCGCCGGAGGATAACGTCCCCCTGTCTGCCCCCCTCGCACGTGGCCTCGGGCAGTCCTTGGTACGCGATCACCTCTCGGTCCGCGGGCAGCCCGTTGATCACAGCCGAGGCGGCCTCGGAGATCGTCCTCACGCGTGGCAGCACCAGGCAGCGGTAGTGCTCGCCCATGACGTCCAGCCCGCCGTCGCGCACTAGCGAGTCCTCATCGACCACGTCCAAGTCATAGCCCGCCCCGCGGAGGCCGTTCACGACCGCCCAGAACGCGTCTCCGGTGACTTGAGCCTCGCGCGACGGCCCTCCCGAGAGCGTCGTTTCCGCTTGAACCGTGCGGCTCGGGTACAGCACCGCTATATCGCACACGTGCGAGCCGCGGGTGAGGAGGTAGCTCAGGCGGCTGACGTAGCCGGCGAGCACCGGATAGTGCTCCCAGTAGGGCTGCCGGAACGAGGTGCACGGCGGGGCCCATTCCCACCAGGCCCCGTGGGTGCTGTAGTAGAACGCATGAGGGTTGTAGAGTGTGCCTCCGTCGGCGAACGAGCCGTTTATCTTTGCGAGCAGCTCCTCGAGAGTCTGGCCCCAGCCCGAGTTGTAGTAGCCTTCCTGCCACACACGGGGCCGGCCGTAGATGTGCGCCAGAGAGCTGTTCACCTTGCTGCTGCCGAACTGGTCGTTGCCCGGCATCGCGAACCAACGCTGGGTCCGGAAGTAGTCGAAGTAGTGCTGCTGGCCGGCGACGGGATCGCCGTTACGGATGCACTGGTCGATCCCGCACCTCATCCCCAACCTGTCGTGCCACTCGTTGAGCGGCCGGTAGAACGCCTCCTCGGCCATCGCGGCGCAGGTGTCGAAGTAGTCGCAGCGGACACGGGTCGTCTGCCCCCCGATGTCGTGGAACAGTCCGGCGAGGAGCGGGGCTAGGTCGTACCCGTGGCGCGCTCGGAAGGACCGGAGGAAGTTGCCCGTCCAACCCTGGTGAGGGGGCAGCTCGTCTTGGAACGTGCCGGGCACCACGTTGCCCAGGTAGCGGCCGATCCTGCGCTCGTACTCGCCGTGAACGCTGTCGAGGAGTGCCGCGCAGGCCGGCTTGCTGAGGTAGTCGAATCCGCCCCTGGTCGCGTAGAAGACCATCAGCTTCCACGCGCCGCTGCCGCCAGGCCATTCGGCTGACCCGTTCGTGTCCACATCGATGGGGGCCGCGCGCTCGCCGACAAGGCGCTCGTTGGCGACGGGGTACGCATAGGCCGCCACCCGGGCCGCACCCGCGGGTACCGGCAAGGCTACGCGTTCCGGGGCGCCCCCCACGTCCGCCTCGGCTGCGTGGAGGCTCCAGCCGGCGTACGCCCCCGGGTCGCGAGCGATGATCTTGTCCTGCAGGCCCGCCCCCGAGAAGCCGAGCTGATCGTAGAGCCACACATGCATCCCGCGCTCTTGGGCGGCGGCCAAGGCGCCTTCGAGGATGCCCCACCACTCGTCGCTGAAGAACAGGGGCTCATCGCTGTCGGACCCGTACAGCGGCCCCGACGGGGCTAGGTTCAGCAGCACCGCGTTCCGCAGCCCGCCGGCCTTCATCCGGTCGAGCTGCCATGTCAAGCGGTCCAGCTTGAGCGGATCGCCGCTCCACCACCAGATCGGAACAGGGCCCCAGTCGAGCGGCGCGGCCGAGGGTGGCTCGCCGGACGCCGACAGCCCGAGATCGCGCGCCAGCTCAGCCGCGTTATCCGGCGCCGCCCAGGCGCCCGCGAACGTCGCGGAGACGACTAGCGTGGAGAGTAGGAGTGCTGTGCGCATGGGGCGGCCTCCCAGGGCGCGGCGGTCGTGGACTCGATCTGGGCTTCCGCCTACCGGTCGCGATCCCTGCCGCTCATCACAGGGAGTGACAGCCTCGACGGGGAACCGCGCGGCTGGGAGGGCGGCGGTCGGAGGCGCAGGTGCGCGAACATGTCGAGCGCTACACCATGGACAAGCGTGCGCTGGAGGGCTTCTACAGCGTCCCGTGCTCGCTCTCGTGCCTCGATCGGCAGCTCGCCTTTGCCGATGACTGGCTGGGCCGCCTGGAGGCCCTGGAGTTCGACGGACTCGACCAGCGCGGCAAGGTAGACTACTTGCTCCTGCGCAACCACTTGGAGGCCGAGCGGGAGTCGCTGGGCTTCCGGCGGCGGCGCGCCGGCGAGATCCGCGAGCGGATGGCGTTCGCCGCGGACATCGCCGAGCTGGAGGAGGCCCGTCGAGCTGTCAGGCACCTCGACCCCGAGGCGACTGCCCGAAGACTGGCGTCGGTCGGCGAAGGCGCGGGGAAGCTCCGGAAGTCGATCGTGCCCCGCTCCGCTGGTGACGGTACGAAGACCGAGTCCGACGTGAAGCTGACGCCGGTCGAGGCGCAGAGATACTCGAAGGCTCTAGAGCAACTCACCAAGACCCTCGAAGCGTGGTTCAAGCACTACGCTGACTACAAGCCCGACTTCCGCTGGTGGCTCGAGAAGCCGTACGCCGACGCGAGCAAGCAGATGGGCAGGCTCAAGAAGGCGCTGAAGCTAATCACCGACAGCGCGAAGGACGGGCTCATCGGCGACCCCATCGGCGAGGAGGCGCTGCGGAGCGCCATCGCGCGCGAGATGCTCGCGTACGGGCCCGAGGATCTGGTGCGCCTGGGCGACCAGGAACTCGCCTGGTGCGCGGCGGAGATGCTCAGGGCCTCGCACGAGCTCGGCTTCGGAGACGACTGGCGCGCCGCTCTTGAGCACGTTAAGGGGCTCCACGTCGCTCTCGGCGCACAAGACGACCTTGTGGCAGACCTAGCGCGCGAGGCAATCGACTTCGTCACCGGCCGAGACCTTGTGACCGTCGACGACCTGTGCCGCGAGCTGTGGTACGTTGACATGATCTCCGAGGAAGGGCAGAAGACACTGCCCTTCGCCGGATACGGTTTCAACAAGGTGCTGGTCTCCTACCCCACCCCGACGATGGCGCTCGACGACAAAGCAATGTGCGTGCGCGCCAACAACATCCACTTCACACGCGCGGTCGTCCACCACGAGCTCATCCCCGGGCACCACCTGCAGATCTACATGGGCAACCGGCACAGCCCGTACCGCCAGGTGTTCAGCACGCCCTTCCTCGGCGAGGGCTGGTGCCTCCACTGGGAGATGCTCCTGTGGGACCTGGGCTTCCCGCGGAACCCCGAGGACAGGGTGGGGATGCTGTTCTGGCGGATGCACCGATGCGCTCGCATCGTCGTCTCCCTGAGGTTCCACCTCGGCACGATGTCGCCCGGCGAGATGGTCGACTACCTCGTGGACAATGTCGGTCACGAGCGCAACGCGGCGACCAGCGAAGTAAGGCGCTCCATCGGTGGTGACTACGTGCCTCTCTACCAGTGCGCATACATGATCGGGGCACTCCAGATGCGCGCCCTGCACCGCGAACTCGTCGGCGCCGGGTGCATGGCCAATCGCGAGTTCCACGATGCGGTGCTGCGGGAGGGAGCGATTCCCGTCGAGCTCATCAGAGCTCAGCTCACGGGGCAGGAGTTGACGCGGGACTACCAGGCGTCGTGGAGGTTCGCATAGGGGCGCATGGGTCGGCGGGCCGGCCGCCCTTGCGCGCGGACAGAAGGGCGGCGTAGTGGATCGCGGTCCTCTCCGGCAGCACCTCGTGCGCGATCGGTTCCTCGCCGGTGCGGCAGAACCGCGCCATCGTGAACAGGGGCCTGTCGTAGGACGCCTTGAGGTCCACCTCATCGCCGAAGAGCTCCAGGACGAGGGCGTACCACGGCGCGTCGGGCCCGGCCAACTCTATCACGCCGCCGAACGGTCTGCTGTTAAGCGGTCCCATGCCGGTCTCAGGTAACGGCCGGCTGAGCTCGAGGTACCGGCCCGGCAGCAGCACGGTGGTGAGCACGCCATCGACGCCGTCGGTCCTCTTCTCGGACCTACCCATGCGTACGGCGCGGGTCGCGTCGGCAACGGCCTCGTAGGCCGCAAGATCAAGGCCGCTGGCCACGCCCGCTATGGCGTTAGCCTGAGCTCCTTCAGGTTCATAACCGCGAAGCCCGGCATCTTGAGCGGCCTCACCGTGACGGTGAGGGTGCCTGCGGGGAGCGACAGGCGCCCGAGCGGCACATCGACGTAGTCTGCCCAGCCGCCGGTTGCTTTGACGATGCCCGCGATCTTAGCATTGCCGATCGTGACCTCGTATGTAGCGCCGGCCGTGCCGGGCTCGCAGGCCTGCGAGATCGTGACATTGTACTCGCCGGACTTGTCGAGCTTGGCGGCCCAGGTGACGTAGTCGGACGCGTCTGTCCAGAAACCGATGTTCGCGCCGGAGTTCTCCACTCTCGCACTTGAGCCGTGGACCTCAGCCAGGTCGGCGGTGAGCTTCAGGTTCCCGTCGCCGTCCGGCGCGACTGGCATCGCCTCCACGCGTGGCTCGCGGCTCGTGCTGACGACGATCACCGTGTCCGCCGGCGACCTGCCCTCTGTCGGCACCGCTAGCCGCAGGGATGTGCCGTCCTGGCTGAACTCGACCCTCTGTCCGGTGCTGAGCATCCACGCGCGCCAGACCTTGCTGCCGAGGCCGCGGATCTCGACGGTTCCCGACTCGGGGATGCCAAACAGGTGGAAGTAGAGGTAGGTCCGCCCCTTGTCCACTCGCTTCACGGTGCAGCGGCCCCACGGCTGTGGGGCGAACGGGCCGCCTTCGGTGCCGTAGATAGACTCGCCGTTGGCCTTGAGCCACTCGCCCACGGCCTTGAGCCGCTCGACGAACTCGGGCTGGATCGTCCCGTCGGCGCGGGGCCCGACGTTGAGCAGCAGATTGCCGCCCTTGCTGACCACATCGACAAGGATGCGAATGAGGTCGTCCGTGGACTTGTAGCTCTGGTCGCCCGCGTTGTAGCCCCAGCTTCCGTTGATCGTCATGCACGTCTCCCACGGCCTGCTGCCCATGCCCCGGCCTGGAATGGTCTGCTCCGGCGTAGAGTAGTCGGCGGGGATGCCGCTGCGGTCGTTGATGACGATGCCGGGCTGTGACCGGCGGATCATCTTCACAAGGTCGTCGGCCTTCCAATCGGCCGCCGAATGCTCCCAACCGCCGTCAAACCACAGCACCGCAAGCTTGCCGTAGCCGGTGCAGAGCTCGCGGATCTGGCCGAACGCGTAGTCGAGGTAGGCGGGGAAATCCCCCCTGTAGTCCGGGTGATGCCAGTCGAGGAGCGAGTAGTAGAACCCGAGCGGCAGGTTCTCCTTCGCGCACGCGTGTGACAGCAGCTTGAGGTAGTCCTTGCCGCCGGGCGTGTTGGTGGCCTTGTAGTCGGTGAGCTTGCTGTCGAAGAGGCTGAAGCCGTCGTGGTGCTTTGAGGTGATGACCATGTACTTCATGCCGGCGGACTTGGCCAGCTTGGCCCACTCGCCGGCGTTGAAGCCGGTCGGGTCGAACTGCTGCGCGAATGGTTCGTACTTTTCCACCGGGATCTTCTCGTTGTACATGACCCACTCGCCGCGGGCCGGGATGGAGTAGATCCCCCAGTGGATGAACATGCCGAACTTCGCGTCGCGCCACCACTGCATGTGGGCATCGCCCTGCCCCATCGCCGGTACTGCCAGCGTAGCCAGCAACACGACACACAGCTTCCTCACCGGGATCACGCCTTTCACATGGCTCGCGGCCGTGGCAGGCGGGACGCCTGCCGCACGGCTGGGGTGTCGTTCAGCGGAGTAAGGGGCGGAGCCTGCGTGTTGTCTGGGTTGAGGCGTCAGGGGGCGTCGCCGTCGTGCTTGCCCCGTCGGGCGACGATCTCGCTCACAATCTGGTCCACTGTGCTTGTGGGCAGGATCCGCTCCCGGTCTGCCGTGTAGTCGCCGGAACCGGTCTGGAGCTGCTGCAGGAAGCGCACCATGCCCTCTGGGCCGAGCTCGCGCATGGGGGCGTCCAGGCCTCGGCGCTGAATCTCATCTCCGGTCAGTCTCTTGTCAGACAAGGCCCATCACCTCCGCCATCCAAAGCACCGGGTTGCGCACGGCCACTCACAGGCCGGCCTCGTGCCGTGTGGCGGTTCGCAGTAGTCGGTCGTCGGCAGTGAGGAACACGTCCGCAGCCCCGCTCTCCGCACAAGCCAGATGCAGCGCGTCGTAGGCACCGAAGCCCATCAGCCGGAGCTCAGTTGCCCGCGTGTGCTCGCGGTCGCTCACATGGACCCAGCTCTCTGCCGCCCCGGCTAGTGCCGCAACCCGCCACCTGCGGCCCGGATACGGGTTCATGCTGACTTCATGCTCGATAGCCTCGCTGCCCACTAAGTGTACCATGCCCGACTGAGCCCGGACCAGGGCGAGCCCGACCGCTTCGGCCTCCAAGCGAACTCGGAACTGGCCCTGATCGTCGAACGGACGGTTCAGGCAGCACACGTCCATCTAGACTCTCGGCACGTCGCGCGACACGATGGGGGTTCGCTCTCGGGTTCGGCAGTGGTGCCTCACGTGTATTGCACCCGATCGTCACGCCCGCTGCATCGTGGGCGTCACGACCAAGCGCCGTTCGTCCGCGCGCCGGCCGGCCCCTACCCCGTCCAGCGTGGTACAATCGCATCGCGGGAAGCTGGAGGTACTGCTATGTCTCGCGTGACCCTCGTCTGCTGGCTCTCCGTTCTGTCCGGGCCCGTGTGGGCGGCCGAGTACGTCGTCGATGGCGCCAAGGGATCCGATCATGCGCCCGGCACGGCCGACCGACCCTTCGCGACCATCGCCAAGGGAGTCTCGGTTGCTGAGCCGGGCGACGTCGTCAGTGTGCTGCCGGGCGCGTACCAGGAGTCGGTGGTCATTGACCGCTCGGGCGAGCCGGGCCGGCCAGTAACGCTCCGGGGCGCGTCCGACCGCGGAGAGGTGCTTCTCACCGGCACCGACTGGATCACGGGCTGGGAGCGGCTGGCGGGCGACCCCAGGCCGATCTGGGTGAAGAGGCCGTGGACGCAGGTGTGGTGCGGCTGGAACGACAACATGAGCCACGGCGCGGACCCTCCGGTGGGCCGCTGTGAGCAGGTCGTGGTGGACGGCAAGCTCTTGCGCCAGGTGCTGAGGCCCGACGACCTGCAGCCCGGCACTTTCCTAGCCGACCCCAAGGACAGCAAGGCGCTGTACGTGTGGCTCACGGGCGACGCGGACCCGGCACTCACCCCCGTGAACGTCGCCACCCGCGATGTCCTTCTCTCCGTCCGGGCCGACAACGTAGCCGTCACCGGGCTCACGCTTCGCTGGGCGGCGAACATGGCCCAGCACGGCGCGCTGGATCTGCAAGGCTCGCACGTGACGGTGTCAGACTGCGCGATCGAGTGGACGAACGGGAGTGGCGTCTCCTTCCGCGGCGACAACATCGTCATCCAGCGCGTTACGAGCCGGCACAACGGCCAGTTGGGGATGGGTGGCGGGGGCGTCGAGTGCGCCGTACGGGACTGCAGCCTGCTGGGGAACAACGAGAAGGGCTTCCCGAGCGGTTGGGAGGCCGGTGGCATCAAGATAACGCACGCGTTGCGGACGAACGTGTACGACACCACGGCCGCGTGGAACAACGGATCCGGCATCTGGTACGACATCGACAACCGCGAGTGCGAGGTGTCGGGGTGTTGGCTACAGGGGAACCAGGACTCCGGCATCTTCATCGAGATCAGTGGTACCGGTGGCATGGACATTCACGACAACCTGTCCAGCGGTAATGGCCTCGGCGGCAACTGGGCAGCATCGGGGATCTGCCTCGCCGAGAGCACCGATTGCGACGTGCACAACAATGTGTGCATCGGCAACCCCTGCGGAATCGGCATCCGCGAGCAGGGGCCGCGCACGTTCGAGGGGCGCGAGGGTGCGGATGTCACTTACGCCACGGCGCGCCACAACATCCATGAGAACACCTGCGTGGACAATGCCAGGGCTCAGTTCGGGCTCTGGTGGGACAACGTCTTCTTCGGCCCCCACCCCTCGCCGGAGGTGGGCAGCCGCGGCACGCCGCTCGACCCCGTGAAGGCAGAGCTCAGGATGAGTGACAACGTCTACGCGACCACAATGCGGCCGTCGGAGGCACTGATCGCCTGGGGTGTGCCCTGGCGAGAGAAGCACCGGGAGTTCGCCACAGTTGGGGAGTTCACCGCCGCGACGGGCCTCGACCAGGGGTCGCTCGTCCTCAGTGGCGCCGATGCGGAGCGGATCTTGCCTGCGCTCGCCGGGTCGCCCGTCGAGGGCCTGAGGGCCGGGTTGACGAGGAAGCTCGATGCGCCGGAGCCGTGATGGCCGGTTCCCGCCGGCTACCGCTCCAGCATGTGCACCGCCTCGGCGGGGAAGGTTGCCACGACTTGGTCGCCGACCGACACGCCGGTGGCCTGGAAGGCCTGCCTGGTCATCGCGACGTGCAGGCGCAGCGGCCCCTCCAGCGTGAGACGCACCGTGCGGCCGCGGTCGTCGACGCGCGCGAACCGGGCGGGCACCGTGTTGGTGTCGTCGCCGGCCCTCGGACCGCCGGGCGCGACTTGGACATCCTCCGGCCGGATCGCGACAAGGCGGTCCCCATCAGCCAGCACTTCGCGCACTTTGAGCGTCACGTCCCCGTCCACGGTCGCGGTCCCGGCCGCGAGATCGGCGCCGGTGACGCTGAAGAGGTTCGCGCAGCCCACGAACTTGGCGATGAACTCGCTCGCCGGGCGTCGGAGCACCTCGCTGGGCGTGCCGGTCTGGATGATCCTGCCCTCGCGCAGTATGGACAGCCTGTCGCTAAGCTCGAGCGCTTCCTCGAAGCTGTGCGTGACGTGGATGACGGTCGTTCCGAGCTCGTGGGAGATGCGCTCCAGCTCCGGCATGAGTTCGGCGCGCGTGCCCTCATCGAGGGCGCTCAGGGGCTCATCCAGCAGCATCAGCACAGGCTTCGGGGCCAGAGCCCGCGCCAGCGCGCCGCGCTGTTGCTCTCCGCCGGAGAGCGTCCGCGGCCTGCGCTCGAGGAGTCCGTCGATGCGCAGCATCGTCGTGAGCTCGCGCACGCGCTTGTCGATCTTCTCACGGGGCACGCGGGCGAGGGTCAGCGAGAACTCGATGTTCGCGCGCAGTGACATGTGCGGGAATAGCACGTAGTCCTGCGGCACATAGGCCACGCGCCTCAGCTCGGGTGGCAGGCCTGTGACGTTCCGTTGCTCCAGCCACACCTCGCCACGCTCAGGCGTGTGGATCCCGGCGATGCACTCGAGCAGCACCGTCTTGCCGGCTCCGGTGGGGCCAAGCACAGCGAAGTACTCGCCGGTCTCGACGCGGAGGTTCACGCCGCGTAGCGAGAACTCGCCGAGCTCTTTGTGTAGGTCGCGGACCTCTATCATGACGCATGTTCGGGCCGGATGGGGCCCCCACCCCAGGCGACCCCTCCGAGTGCCCAAGGGTACTGTAGATCCGGGCGGGTCGCTCCACGACCTCACCCCCGCCCTTCGGGCACCCCCTCTCCGCTAGCGGAGAGGGGGCCGGGGGGTGAGGTCGTCCCTTCGTCGGGACGGATGCTACCACAGGTAGCCGCGGCCGCCCAGCTTCTTGAAGGTGAGCAGCGCGCCCGCGGCGAGCGCGATGAGGATCACTGTCAGGCACAGCGCCATCGGCACGTTGCCGATCGACATGTTGAGGAAGATGGAGATCGGCAGCACGTCGGTCTTCCCTCTGCTTGCGCCGCAGAACATGAGGATCGGACCGAACTCGCCCGCTGCGCGCGCCCAAGTCATCACGGCGCCGGCAACTAGGCCGTTCCGCGCCTGCGGAAGCACGACCCGCATGAAGGCCTGGCGCTCGGTGCATCCGAGCGTCCGCGCGACTTGCTCCATCCTCGGGTGCACGCTGTCGAAGGCCGCCTTGAGGACCCTGACCGCGAAGCTCCCCGAGGGGACGAGCTGCGCGAGGACAATGCCGCGCGTCGTGTAGACGAAGGGGATGATGTGCTGCTCGATCCAGCGCCCGGGCGGAGTCGTGAAGAACACGAGGAGCGCGATCCCGCCGACGAGTGGGGGCAGGACAATCGGCAGGTCGATGATGGTGTCTACCAGGGAGTGCAGGGGGAAGCGGTACCGGCTCAGCGCATAACCGGACGGGATGCCGAACAGCACGGCGATGACCGTGGTGATGCTGGTGGTCACGGCGGTCAGCTTCACCGCGTGAAGGGTCTCTTTGGAAGCGATGGCCGCGCCGATCGTGGGAGCGTCGAGCTTCGAGAGGATAGCCAGAAAGACGATCGTGATCGAGCTCACGCCGAGGAACAGGCCGGACAGCACCAGGTAGCGGAAGAGCCCGGCCCGGGCCCGTGTCCTCGCGTCCTCAATCACGGCTACCCTCCGCCGGCGGCCGACTCCGTCGATCCCTCAGCGGCCGGCGTCATGCCGGCGTCCCTGACGAGCGCCTGGCCTTCGGGCCCGGCGCAGAACTCCATGAAGGCCGTGGCTTCGGCCTCCTCCTTGGTGTACTGGAGCACACCCAAGTGTATCTGGTAGGGCTCCCAGTAGGCCCTATCTATGGCCACCGCGTCGCAGTCGTCGGTCACTTGGGCGGCCGTGACGTTCCACACGATCCCCGCGTCGATCGCCCCAAGCTGCACCGCGTTCGCGACCTCGGGCACGTTGGCCGCCTCGAGCGCCACGTTCTTCTTGACCTGATCGCGAATACCGGCCTTATCGAGGATGTCGGCGGAGGCAAGCCCGACGGCGCACACCTCGGGGTTGCCGAGGCCTATCTTCAGGCCCGGACGGGCGAGATCCGCCAGGCCCGTGATGGCCTGGGGGTTCCCCTTCCGGACCACGATCACCGGTTCGAAGTACCCGACGAGTCTCTCATCTTTGATGGCGCCCTTGTCTCTGGCCTGCTTGATGTAGAACTCCTCGCCGGGCATGTAGAGGTCGCCGCGCTCCGCGAAGACCAACTGACTGAGGAGGCATCCCGAGCCCGCGTAGCCCACATCGATCCGCACGTCCGGCTTGGTCTTCTTGTAGGCCTCGACGGCCTTGTCGGTGAACGGTCGGATGCCGGAGCCGCAGTACATGTACAGCTCGACGCGCCGCCCCGAAGCCGTCTTGGGCTCGACCGCGCGCTCGAACTTCCACTTCTCCCAGATCTGCTGCGCGTCTTCGGTGAGGAGGAACTGCGCGAAGGCCCGGCCCGCGGGCGGGTTCTTGCAGCCCTTGATGACGGCTGCCTGGGCGGCGATCTTGCCGGTTAGGTCCTCGTTCATGCGACCCAGGAGCTGCACCTTGCCGGACGGCTCCTTCGGCTCGCCACCGGGCTTGGTGTTCTCAAACACACATGGATAGTAGACGACCGCGACGTCGGCTTTGCCGTCCAGGAGCTGCGTCTTCACCTGTGACGGCTGATTGGTGCGCCAGAGCTTGCCCTCGACCCCGTCCCAGACGCCGGCCGCCCTGAACGCCTTCTCGGCGTAGTAACCCGAGCTGTTCTCCTCGGTCGGCAAGGCGATGGTCTTGACGGCGTCGTTGGCGAGATCGCCCGGCGACATGATCTTGCACGGATTCTGCTTGGCGACCATAAGCGCGATCGAGTTGTAGGCGAAGGTCACGGGCTCGCCGTCGAGCCGGTCCGCGGCCCGCACTCGCTCGATCTCGCGATCGCCGAGCGCAAGCCAGGCATCCGGCGCGGCCTTGCCGTCAACGATCTGGCGGGTCTGCACATCGATGTTGGTGATGACGGGCGTCTCGACGCGCACCGAGGGGTACGCCTTCTCGAACAGCTCCATGATCTCGTTGTACGGGCCCGCGACGCCGCACGGAACATAGACCAGGAGCTCGCCCGAGACGCCGCTCGCGGCGGGCAGCGGCGAGGCGGTCGACCCGCCCGGGGCCGGCCCCGACTTCCGACACGCCAGCGACTGCAGCACCAGCGCGAGGGCCACTGCGACGGCCACGCTCAGTTGGATGACCACCGATCTGTGTCTCATACTATTCCTCCGGCGCCGGCTTCGCGTTTGCCTTGTTCTTGCCGAGCAGCGACTCCACGACGGCGCCGAGGTCGTCCATGGTCCACGAGCCGCCCAGGCGCCGCTCAAAGACCGGCTCCATAACCTCGCCGTCCTTCTCGTAGATCCAGCGCGATGACCCGTTGATCATAAGGCAGCCGCAGCTTAGGCCGGCCGCGCGCCACTTCTTGTACCCTTCGTCCTTGGACCAGTCGATAAGCTCCGTGTAGACGTCCGAGCCGTGCTTCGCGGCCAGTTCATCCACCATCGCGTTCTGCTCGACATGGTCCCCGGAGTCGGGGTAGTAGATGAGTATCTCGACCTTGGCCTGGCCGGGTTCCGCCGCGGCGGGCCCGCCAATCTCGTCGGTGCCGGACACGCCGTTGTCGGCCAGGAGCTTGAGCCCCTCGGCCGAGGTCAGGAAGTCGATGAAGGCCTTGGCGGCCGTCGGGTTGGCGGCGTCCTTCATGGTCGCCACCCAGCACTTCTCCTTTGCATACGAGTCCGCTGGGAAGTCGAAGCATATCTCAACTTGCTCGCGGGACATCTTCGCCGGGTCAGTCTCCAGCGGGCACGCTCTGTAGGCGATCCCCGCGTCCGACTGCTTCTTGATGACAGCCTCGTGTGACTGAATGGCGTGGTTGGTCTTCAGCATCCTGGGCTCGAGCTCTGCCCAGAGCCCCAGCTTCCGCAGCGCGGCCTCGCCACAGGCTCCGACCGAGTTCCCCGCCGGATCGGGGATCGAGATGGTCTTGCACTTCCGCAGATCCTCGGGGCCGTTCAGTTCGAGCGTGGAACCCTTCGGCTTGATGACGCACAGGTCGAACGCTCCGATGGCCTTCTTTGAGGCCGGGTCTATCATGTCTTTGGCCTCGAGCTTTCCGATCTCAGTGGCGCCGGGTGAGATGATGATGTCCGTTTTCTCGCCCTTGTTGAGGATGCGCTCCACGAGCACGATGGCGTTATCGTACTCCTCCTTGGTTTCCAGGCCGGGGTTCACGGCCTTGAAGGCGTGGATCGCCTCCTTGATGGGGATGGTCATGCCGCAGGGCGTGTAGACCGTCAGGTTGCCGGTGACTGGAGCGGCCAACTCACCCGCCGGCGAAGGGGCGGACCCCGTGAAGCCCCCTGGAACCCCGCCTACCGAGGCGGCAGGCGCCGGGGCCGGGCCCTTGTTGCAGCCCGCAGAGACCAGCGCGACAAGTGCCGCCAGGGCTACGGCCCGGAAGATGCGGCGTGCGGAGCCTAGTAACATCGCTTGAACCTCCAAGGTGAAGCCTCCACGGGGCCGCGGCCCCGCCCTCTTATTTCATCATACATTCGCAGATGTACTGGCCTATCTCGCTGGCGAAAAGCGTACACAAGATGAACGTTAGCAGTACGATGAGCCCCTCGTACACGAGAGCCTTCAGCCAGCCCACTGCTTTGGACAGTATGAACAACCCGGGCAGGCTCAGTCCAGAGCCCGTGAGCAGGATAGCGAGCGCTGCGCCCAGGTCCATGTTGTTCTTCAGGAAAGCCTTGGTGAACGCCACCTCCGCGAGGATCGGAAAGTACATTAGGGCGCCAAAGACGTCGCCGATCGCGATGGGCTGCAGGTGGCGCCAGAGCGGGGCCCCTTCCGGCGCCGAGCCGACTAGACGGTACACGACCTTGATGTCGATGAACGCGGACACGGCGCCGATCACGATGAGCGCCGGGAGCAAGATGGGGACGACCATCTTGACGAGGCCCCAGGTCTCACGCATCCACTCGCGCACTTCATCGCCGCTGAAACGCCACCACGTGAAGGCCCCCACGACCAGGGCAATGACGCCGCAGCCGACGAACCTGCGCACGTTGGGTAGATCGGACCCGCCCCACACGGCCAGTCCCAGAAGCATACCGGACAGCGCCCAGACCCTCCAGGCGCCCTGCCCGCTGTCCAGGATCCGCAGCGACTGGGCCTTCAGCACCGCGACTCGCTCGCGCTCCTCGCGCCGCCACAGCAGGGCCATAAGCAGCCCCGCGATGACGCCGATGACAAGCACCCCAACTCCCCGCCAGACCGCGATCGTGGGTCCGATGACCTTTGCGGTGAAGAACATGGGCACGATGTTGATGGCCGGGCCCGTGAACAGGAGAGTGAAGGCGGGGCCGATACCCGCGCCGCGACGGTAAATGCTCGCGAATAGGGGGATGATGTTGCAGGAACACGTCTCCAGCACCACCCCGGAGAGCGCTGCGACAAGGTAGGCGACCCCCTTGTTGGCCCCGGCTCCCAGGTGTCGCATGACCACCGGCGCCGGCACGAAGGCCGTGACAGCCCCACCAAGGAGGAACGCCGGGAGCATAGTGGTGAGCGCGTTCCAGGTGAAGATGCAGCAGGTGAAGACGTTGACGATGTCCTTGAGCGCCTCGTCGGGTCGGTTCGGCATGCGGCCCAGGATGGTCTCGTAGACCGACGGCACCGCGAGGGCCGCTCCGAGCAGAGCCAGACCGCCGATCCACAGCACCCATCTTGGGATACGACGGCGCTCTTCGCCCTCGTCAACCGGGACGGTATCGCTGATCGCAGACACTCCTCTTGGCCGCGCGGCCCGTACAAGGTCCCGCCGGGGGCTATCGCTGTTACACAATGGGCTCCACGATTGGGCTGACCCTCAGTTGCCGTCCCCGGGGCGTCTCACCCAGGCTCTGCGTGATTCGCACTTCCCGTCGGCCCTCCTCCAAACGCGGTCGCCGCAGGGCCAAGGGAACCCGGCCCATCAGTGGAAACAACAAGGGATGGGGCACGATCCCCCGGGGTGTCAGTGCGCAACGAGGATGACGATGTCAGCAGCAGTCAGAGCCCTAGTGCAGCCGCCGGACACGCTCACGCTCGGCCCGGATGACCTCACGCCGTGGAGCCGCGCCTTGAGGCTGTCGGTGCTTGACGAGGCCGACTTCTACCATGAGCGCACGATCCTGGTGGCGGAGTCGTTCCGGGCTACCGAGGGCGAGCCCTGGCGGGAGGTCAGGTGGGCCAGGGCCACCGAGCACGTGCTGGCCGAATGCCCCATCCGGATACGCGAGGGCGAGCGACTAGTGGGCTGGCACCCGAACTCGCGGCCGGACGAGGAAGGCTGGGCACGGATCCGCGAGGCCGGGGACTACCTGCGGCGGCAGGCCTACTGGGTGGCTGCCAGCGAGGGCCACATGGCGCTCGATAACCCAACAATCCTCGCGCAGGGCCTCGACGCTATTCGCGAGGACATTGCGGGGCGCAGGGCGGCGCTCAATCCGCTCGGCCCTGACACTCCGAACAAGTGGGTCTTCTATGACGCGGCCGAGATCAGCCTGGTCGCCTTGCAGAGCTTCATCGGGCGCTACGCCGCGCTCGCGCGTGACCTGGCCGAGGCGGCGGACGACCCGCGGTGGCGCGCGGAGCTTGCTGAGATCGCCGCAGTGTGCGGGCACGTGGCCCACGGGCCGGCGCGGACGTTCCGCGAGGCAGTGCAGCTCATGTGGTTCTGTTACCTGGCCGTGGCCCTGGAGGCGGGCGAGTGCCACCATTGCTTCGGTCCCGGCCGGATAGACCAGTACCTTCTGCCGTATCTGGAGGGCGACCGCGTCGCGGGCAGGCTCGACGAGGACGTTGCCGACGAGCTTCTGGACCAGGTGCTCATCAAGTGCAACGAGTACCAGGCTCGCGGGATGAGCGCGGTGATCGTGGTCATCGGCGGGCACAAGCCGGACGGCTCGGACGCCACGAACGAGCTCTCCTACCGCATCCTACGCAGCAGCGACCGGGTGAGGATGTACTTCCCCGGCGTCGACATCTCCTGGCACCGCGACATGCCCGCGGACTTCGTACGCGACGCCTGCACGTTGCTTCGGAACGGCAAGGGCCAGCCGTCGTTCTTCAACGATGACCTGATCATCCGAGGCCTGCGGCGCCACGGCGTGCCCTACGAGCACGCCGTCGACCACCTGCCCAGCACATGCACTGAGACGTCGATCATGGGTCGGTGCAACCCGTGGGTCGCGTGGCCGTACGTGAACATCCCGATGGCCCTGATCGGCGCCATGTTCGGCGGAACGCGCCCCGACACGGGGGAGCCGTGCGGCCCTTCGACACCGGTGCCCCAGACTTGGGACGAGCTACTCGCGGCCTTCGACACCCAGCTCGGATCGACCGCCCGCTGGGCTGTCGCTCAAGGCATCCGCGACCAGGCCACTGCGGCCGAGACTCGCCCGTTTCCGCTTCTGTCCTGCTTCATCAGGGGCTGCATCGAGAACGGGCGCAACATCAGCCGCGGTGGTGCGCTCTACAACTTCCTCCAGCCTGAGTCGGTCGGCATCACCAACGTCGTGGACTCGCTGGCGGCGATCAGGACCCTCTGCTTCGAGTCGCCGCGGTACAGCCTGGACGACTTCCGCCAAGCGACCCGCGCCAACTGGGAGGGACACGAGGAGCTGCGCCAGGCGGTGCGCCGCGACTGCCCCAAGCACGGCAACGACGACCCGTCGGTCAACGAGCTGTTCGGGCTCGTGGCGGGCCGATGGTGCGACCACATCGAGGGCCACCGGAACCACTTCGGTGGGCCGGTGTTCCCGGGCTTCCTTGGCTGGGTGGTCTGGATCGGGTTCGGCGAGCAGACGCCGGCCACGCCCGACGGGCGACTTGCCGGCGAGCCACTGGCGAACTCCATCGCGCCTGCCAGCGGCGTGCGCTTGCGCGGCATCCCGTCGGCGCTGCTGTCGTCAGCGGGGCTGGATCACTCACGTGGCCTGGGCGGCATCACCTACAACGTACGCTTCGGGAAGTCGGGCCTCGCGGGCCGGGACGGCCCGGGCCGCCTCAAGGCGATCGTGGAGAGCGCGCTGGGGTCTGTGGGTCTGTACATGCTGCAGATCGAGATGGCGAGCTCGGAGACGCTCCGCGCGGCCCAATCCGACCCGGGGCAGTACGAGGACCTGTTCGTCCGCATCGGCGGCTACTTGGTGCCCTTCACTCTGTTGCCCGCTCACGCGCAGGAAGAGGTCATCGAGAGGGCGGAGCTGGGGTTTTGACCGCTGCCGAGCGCGAGTCGCTGCGCGACGTGCGGGGGATTGTCTTTGCCATCGACCAGACCGCCACGCACGACGGCCCGGGGCTCAGGATGCTCGTCTACCTCAAGGGTTGCCCACTGGGCTGCATCTGGTGCCACAGCCCCGAGTCGCGCCGATCCGAGCCGCAGATCGTGTGGTACGGGGCCAGGTGCGTGTCTTGCGGCGCGTGTGTCGAGCGCTGTCCGCGGGGCCTTCGCAGCCCGAATCCGCTCGCCGGGCCCGATCCGGGAGAGTGCCTGCTGTGCGAGGCCTGCGTCGCAGCCTGCGAGACCGGCGCGCTCGAGGTTAAGGGAGGATGGGTCTCGGCAGGCGACATCGTCGACCAAGCCGTCCGACAGAGGGCGTTCTTCGACGCTAGCGGCGGAGGTGTGACACTGTCGGGCGGCGAGCCAGCTCTGCAGCCGGAGTTCGCCAGGGCCCTGCTTCGCCTGCTCAGAGGTGAGGGCATCCACACCGCGGTTGAGACGTCCGGCCTTGCGACGCGGGCCGTGCTCCGGGAGATAGCGGCGACGACGGACCTGTTCCTCTATGACCTGAAGCACGCGGACGACGAGCTGCACCGCCGCGACACGGGCGCCTCGAACCGGGCGATCTTGGAGAACCTCGCGCGGCTAATAGCCGAAGGGGCGGAGGTCATAGTCCGAGTGCCGTGCATCCCCGGTCGGAATGGTACACCAGAGACGATCGCTGACATCGCTCGGGTCGCTCGCGACCGTGGAGCCACCCGCATTTCGCTGCTGCCCTACAACCCGGCGACGCCCGGGAAGTACGCGTGGCTCCAGCGTCCGTGCCCGGTCGCGGGCACCAAGCCCCAGACGGATCACGAGATGCGCGTGCTGGAGGACGTTGCCAGGGCCGAGGGGCTGACCGTCGTGGAGCCGTAGAACGTCCCCTCAGGCGGCCGCGGGACGCCGGCTGATGTTCGTCGCGAGGGCTGCGACGAAGTCGGCGGAATACTCCGGATCGCGGCCGAACCGGTCCGCGAAGGTCGTGGCGAAACTCCAGACCGGATTGCTCGTCGCTATGCCGTACAGACCGGAGCCGTCCCCCAGGTCCTCGACCTGCGCAAGCCCGACATTCACAAACGCGCCGAGTGCCGACACCACCTCATCGCGGTCTCGATGCACGCGGTTGGCGAGCTCGAGCGCCCGGACCGCCTCATTGCGGTGCAGGCAGAGGTAGTGCAGCACGTCCAGGGAGGCCGGTGTTACCAGCGCTCCGTACGCCATCGCTTCCGTGGTAGTGCAAAACAACGTCTCACACCCTCTTCCACCGGTGCCCCCGTTCTGTCTCTTCTGACACTTACTACGCGGCTGGGGTTACGCAGGTTTACCGGCACGAGTGACGGCGACCCGTCTTTCGAGCAGCGGGTGGCGTGAGGCGCGGGCCCGTGACATGCCCCTGTGGCGGGCCGGTACCGTTCCGCTCAGCGCGGGTGGAAGCGCCCTATGCGGCCCAACGGGGGCGACGACCCTAGTCGTACACCTCGTCGTCATCGCCCTGGTCCTGCCCTGGGCGCTCCCTGGAAGCGTCCTCGTCGGGCGGGCGAAACTGGATCTCGGCGAGCTTCGCGTAGCGTCCCCCTTTGGCGACCAGGTCGGCGTGCCGGCCTCGTTCGATGACCTCGCCGTTTTCGACGACAAAAATCTGGTCGGCGTTCATCACCGTCGACAGACGGTGCGCGATAGCGAATGTTGTTCGGCTCTCCATCAGCGTCTCGAGGGCCTCCTGGATAAGGTGCTCCGACTCCGAGTCGAGGGCCGAGGTCGCCTCATCGAGGATCAGGATCTTGGGGTTCCGAAGGATAGCCCGGGCGATCGCGATGCGCTGCTTCTGCCCGCCCGACAGCTTGGTGCCGCGCTCGCCGATCTCCGTGTCGTAGCCGTCTCGGAACTCCATGATGAAGTCGTGCGCGTTCGCCGCGCGCGCGGCGGCCTCGACCTCGGTATCGCTGGCGCCCGGCTTGCCGTACTTGATGTTCTCGCGGAGCGTGCCGGAGAACAGGAACGTCTCCTGCAGCACGATCCCGATGTTCTGTCGCAGGACGTTGAGCTTCAGGCGCCGCAGGTCCGTGCCATCCAGCCTCACAACCCCGCTGATGGGATCGTAGAAGCGCGGGATCAGGTTTATCAGCGTCGACTTCCCGCCGCCGCTGGGGCCGACCAGCGCGGCGACGGTGCCCGGCTGGGCCGTGAAGCTCACGTTCTTCAGGACGAGCTCGTCGGGTTCGTACGCGAAGTAGACGTTCTCGAACTCGACCTCGCCGCGAACGTCGGTCGGCGCGACCGCATCGATCGCCTCCTCCACGTCCGGAATCGTGTCGAGAGTGGCGAAGATGCGGTCGATGCAAGCGCTGGCCCGTATGATGGCGTCGTTGACGTTGGTCATGTTGAGGATCGGCTGATACATGCGACCGAGGAGCCCCGTGTAAAGGACCAGGTCGGCTATGACCATCTCCCCCGGCTTGTAGCACGACTTCCACACCACGAACAGCGTGACCACCTGTGTGCCCAGGACCGTGATGAACCCGGCAACGTGCCCGAACAGGGTCGACCAGATGCCCTGCCTGATGCTCAGTCGTAAGTTCTCTCGCGCCTCCGAGACGAACGCCCGAGCCTCGGACCGCTCGGTGGCGAACGACTTGACGACCCGGACGCCGGCGACGCGTTCGTGCAGGTCCGTGGTGATGGCCGTGAACTTGTCGCGGACCTCCACGCTCACGTCACGGAGTTTGCGCCGGAACACGTTGTAGTTCAGCACATAGAGCGGCAGGAAGATGACGGCCAGCACGCCGATCTCCCAGCGCGTGATGAACAGGTAGGCCGCGAAGACGACCAGGACGACCGAGTCAACCACGAACTGCGACAATGCGCCGGTGGAGACCTGACGGACGCCCTCGACATCCCACAAGACGCGGCTCATGATGCCGCCCGTCTGGACGCCCTCGTAGTACCGCAGCGACAGCTTCTGGATGTGGCGGTAGAGCTGCTGCCTGATGTCGAAGACCAGGCGCTCGCCGACACGGAGCGTGACCACCTGCCGCCTGACACTCATCAGGTGGGAGACTATCTGGATGCCCAGCGTGGCCAGGATGATCCAGAGGCCCTTCAGGAATGCGTCGGTGTACCGGCCGTGCTCGATCATCGGCGGCAGGTCGCGGAGGAGGTTCCGGCCCAGAATCATGGTCGGCACCGAGATAACGGCTAGGATCGCCGAGTACAGGATCATCTCGGAGAACCGCCACCTGTGCGGTCTGAGGAAGCCAAGGAAGCGGATGAAGTTGGAGCTTCGTCTCATGAGCTTCGGCCCGGGCGGCCGTGGCTGCCTCTCCGTGACGATCGGTTAGGTGCCGCGCCTGCGTGCGCGCGTATTCTACCACCCGTCACCTGGCTGTAAAGCGCCGGGCGGCGGGCCAACGGGGCGGTCAGACCCTCCCCATGGGCGGCGACCCGGCGCGTGGGACCGTCGTCGCAGCCCGCTCACCCCGGGGTAGAAACCCACGTGGCGTGCGGGCGACCCAGCGAGGCGCGCGCGAGTCTTGACACCCGCGGAATCGAGAGCGTATTCTCCATTGGCTCGCATCGCCGGGCCGTCACGTTCAGCGCCCTGATGCCTCCGCCGTGGGGCGGTCGCGTGCCCGGAGGCAATGTGAGGACACGCTCAGCTCGTCCCCGCGCTTGCCCCCAAGCCAAGCGCAGTATTCCGTGTCGGACCCGCGAACGAGTCAAGGGACTGCCTCATCCCAGCCAATGCCCGCTGAGCACCTCACGCGGGGTCGTCCGCTCGGCAGAGAGGCACATGCACCGAGGAGGAGTGGTCGATGGCGGCTGAAGCTGCGGCGCGCTCGTTGGGTGACCTGCTGCTCGAAGAGCTCGAGCGGATCCCCGACGGCAAGAAGATCAAGCTCTGCATTCAGTGTGGGACCTGCAGCGGGTCCTGCCCGACGGCCCATGCGATGGACTACACCCCGCGGGCCGTCATCGCCGCCCTGCGCGCGGGCAAGCTCGAGAGGGTGGTCGCCAGCGACACGGCCTGGCTCTGCGCGTCCTGCTACAACTGCACCGTCCACTGCCCCGCGGGGATCCAGTTCACGGACATGATGTACGCGCTGAAGCGGCTCGGGATCAAGTACGGCCTGGCGGCTAAGGACGACCGCGGCCAGAAGCTGATCGGCGCGTTCGTCGAGGACGTGGACGCGACGGGGCGCAACTCCGAAGTGTGGATGATGATCCGCTACTTCATGCGCACCGGGCCCGGGGCCGCCCTCCGGGACGCCGCGTTCGCCATGAACATGTGGAAGAACCGCCGGCTCAAGCTGCGCCCGGAGCGCCTGAAGGCGCAGGAGCAGCTCAAGGCGATGCGCGACGCTCTCGGCGAGGGGGGCAAGTAGCGTGGACTACTCCTTCTTCCCGGGCTGTGCCCTTGAGGCAAGCTGCCCACACTACTACAAGAGCACCAGGGCGACCTGCGAGGCGCTCGGCATCACTCTCACCGAGGTCGAGGACTGGAACTGCTGCGGCGCCACGGCCTACATCGGCACCGATGAGGATAAGGCGATCGCCTACTCCGCCCGCAACCTCGCGCTCGCGGAGGCCGCCGGGGCGACCGACCTCGTTACGGCCTGCAACGCGTGCTACATCACCCTGCGCAAGGCCGGCAAGTGCTACCGGGAGTCGAAGCCGATCCGGGACAACGTCTCAAGGGCCCTTAGCGCAGCCGGCTTGGCGTACAGGGGCACGGTCGATGTCCGCCACATCGCCGAGGTGTTCCTCAACGACGTGGGCACTGACAGGATCGCCGCGGCCGTGAAGCGTGACCTCGGCGGGCTCAAGGTGGCGGCCTACCACGGCTGTTTGCTCAGCAGGCCCTTCACGGACGTCGACGACGCCGACCATCCCACGATCCTCGACAAGCTGCTGTCGGCCGCCGGCGCACACCTTGTGCCCTTCCCGATGACCGCCAAGTGCTGCGGCGGGATGCTGATGACGACTAGGCGCGACGTGAGCCTTCCGCTGGTGCACGACATCTTGAGCTGCGCCAGAGCCTACGGGGCCGACTGCGTTGCGGTGGCGTGCCCGCTCTGCAGCATCAACCTCGAGGCGTACCAGGAGAGCCTGAGGGTCCAGTTCGACTTCGGGCCGCCCATGCCGATCGTGCTGTTCACGCAGCTCATCGGGTCTGCGCTGGGCATCTCCGAGGAGGCCCTTGGCCTCGAGCAGTGCTTCGTCGACGTTCGGCCCGCGCTGGCGGCCTACGCGTAGGAGGGCAGTACCAAATGGACACTCACCAGGGCAACGGGGCCGTGCGGATCGGCGTCTACGTGTGCCACTGTGGAACGAACATCGCCCAGTATGTCGATGTGCCCGACGTCGTCGAGTTCGCGAAGTCGCTGCCAGGCGTCGTCTGGGCGAGGGACTATCAGTTCATGTGCTCCGACCCCGGTCAGGAGCTGATCAGGAATGACATCGCGGAGCACGGCCTCAACCGCGTCGTGGTGGCGGCCTGCTCGCCGCTCATGCACGAGCCCACCTTCCGCAGAGCTTGCTCAGAGGCGGGCCTCAACCCGTTCCTCTTCCAGATGGCCAACATCAGGGAGCAGTGCTCCTGGGTCACGACTAAGGGCGACCTGGCCACGGAGAAGGCGAAGCGCATCATCCAGGCGGCCGTGAGCCGCGTGGCGCTTCACGCCGAGCTGTCGGTGCGGGACGTGCCCGTGAACCCGCGCGTCGTGATCGTCGGGGGCGGGATCGCGGGGATAGAGGCCGCTCTGCAGATCGCCGAGGCGGGCAAGGAAGTCGTGCTCGTGGAGCGCGAGCCCTCCATCGGTGGGCGGATGGCCTACTTCGACAAGACCTTCCCGACGCTCGACTGTGCCGCGTGCATCCTTACGCCGAAGATGGTCTCGGTCGGGCAGAACCCGCGCATCGCGCTCCGTACCTACGCCGAGGTGGAGTCGGTCTCCGGGCATGTCGGCGACTTCACCGTGAATGTGAAGACCCGCAAGCGGTACGTCGACGTGCGCAAGTGCAACGGGTGCGGCTCGTGCTACGACGCTTGCCCCGCCGTGGTGAGCCCCAGGGAGCGCGTCATCACCTGCGAGGGCAAGGCCACCTGGCGCGGCGTCTACGGTCAGGGCTCCGGGGGGCGCGCGCTCACGATCGCCCAGGAGGACCGCGAGCGCAAGAGGCCGGCCAAGGGCGAAAGGACCGGCGACTGCATCTTCTGCGGGCGGTGCGCGCGCGTCTGCACCGAGGTCGTGAAGGCCGACGCCATCCAGCTCATCCGCGAGGAGGTCGATGGCAAGAGCGTGCGCCGACTGCAGTTCAACGGCAACTGCATCGGCTGCGGCGCCTGCGTGGCGGAGTGCCCAACCGGCGCGCTGGAGCTGGCCGACGTGAAGGGCCGCAAGGTCCTCCACCAGGAGCTCGCGCTGGGTCCCAACAAGGCGATCCGCACCCCGTCGATGCAGGCCGTTCCGAACGTCCCCTTCATCGACGAGGAGACCTGCATCTACTTCCGGACTGGCGGCTGCAAGCGCTGCGCGGAGGTCTGTCCGACGGAAGCCGTCTGCCACGACCTGGCGGAGGAGTACGAGGACATACAGTGCGGCGCGATCCTCGCAGCCACCGGGTATGAGCTGATCGACTGCGGCTCGATGACGCAGTACGGATACGGGACGCTGGACAACGTCATCAACGGGCTGGAGTTTGAGCTCCTGTGCCACGCAAGCGGGCCGACGGGCGGCAAGATCCTCAAGGCCGACGGGACTCCGCCGGAGTCGGTCGCGATCCTGCACTGCATCGGAAGCAGGGACGAGAACCACCAGGTGTACTGCTCACGCGTGTGCTGTATGTACTCGATGAAGTTCGCGCACCTCGTTCGCGAGAAGACGGGCGCCGAGGTCCATGAGTTCTACATCGACATCCGCGCCGCCGGTAAGGCCTACGAAGAGTTCTACAAGCGGATGCTCGAGGAAAACGTGCACTTCGTGCGCGGCAAGGCCGCGGAGGTCACCCCCTGGGCCCGTACCCCGGATGAGCGCGGGAAGCTGGTCGTCGTCGCGGAGGACACTCTCTTCGGCGAGGTTAGGCGCACCCCGGTAGACATCGTGATCCTCAGTCCGGCGATGATCGCAAAGTCGGACGCCAAGGCGCTTGCCCACAAGCTCGGCATAGGTTGCGGAGGCGAGGGTTGGTTCATGGAGCGGCACCCCAAGCTGGCGCCGGTGCAGACGGCGGCGGACGGGGTGTATGTGGCGGGAGCGTGCCAGTTTCCGAAGGACATCCCGGAC
>Ga0315282_10001047_pt1 | contig 53334 bp, 41 predicted proteins | sample YL17G07_20_MG_FD_203693 | JGI IMG/M metagenome (GOLD analysis project Ga0315282, IMG submission 203693) | Sediment microbial communities from Yellowstone Lake, YNP, Wyoming, USA - YL17G07_20 | ecosystem: Environmental > Aquatic > Freshwater > Lake > Sediment | place: USA: Wyoming | collected...
GGCCGATCCGCTCATGGCTTATATCAAAAAAGCGCCCGAGGGCGCCCTGCGCCGCGGCGCCTACCGCCGCCTTGCCGGGTATTACCGCTATACGGGCTCGAAAGAGGACGCGGAAAAATTCTACGCGGAATTCATCGCCGCCAATCCCGAAGATGCCTACGCTTACGATTCCTGGGTCGGCCGCATCCTCCAGGACCGCCAGAAAGAGAACGCCGACAAGGGCATCGAGCTCATCGAAAAAATACGCGACCTGACGGCCTACAATCCGGACTCGACGGCCGTGAGCCGGAACCTCGCCGACCTCTATATGCTCAAGGGCGACACGGACAAGGCCCAGGAGAACTACGGCGAGCGCTTCGTGACCCGCCAGGTCGGCCTCCTCACTTCGAACCTCGTCCAATACGCCCAGTTCTGGCTGGGCAAGAACACGAACCTCACGGGCGCCCTGGCCGCGGTCGAAAGGGCGCTCGCGCTCGAGCCGGACATGATCTACGTCCTCCAGACGGCCGCCGGAATCTATATGAAGCTCAACCAGGAGAGCAAGGCGCTCGCCATCTATGGCCCGGAATTCTCCCGTAAAAACAACGACAAGGCGGGCCCGCTCTACGGCTATGCTCGCTTCTGGCTGGCGCAGGATCGCAACATCGAGAGCGCCCTCGCTGCGGCGCGCCGCACGATCGAACTCGAACAGGGCACTTGGTTTTACTGGGACACGCTGGCCGGACTCGAGGCCAAGGCCGGGAATTTCGCCGCCGCCGTCAAGGCCGCCGAGAAGGCCGTCGAAACTGCGGATGAAGAGACGAAACCGTCGATGCAGAAGAAGCTCGACCAGGCCAAGGCCGACGCCGCCAAGGGGAAGAAATAAGCGCGAGCGGTACAGGTCACCGACTCCTGACCGTAGTACAGTTTGGGCCGGGTCCTGTCGCCGACCAGCCCCAGAGTTCTTGCTCATCACCCACCTTCGGGGGGTCCCATTCGCTACGAACTCTGGGGCGCCCCGGTCGGCGCCACCCGATCTCTTTAAAAAAACAAACTGTACTACGGTCAGCACCGATTCTTCTTGACAAGAGCTGCCCTCCAAAAATAAAGTCTTAAGGAGAAAAGGGGACACGGACAAAAAGTACATGTCCCCATTTTTTTAGGAGGGCACGCCATGAAAAAAACGATAATCTTCGCGCTGGCGGTCCTTGTCTTCGGACTGCCGGCCGCCCCTCGCGCCATCGCTGCGGCCCAAAAAATCTATTGGGGCGATTCCGTCCCCAAGGGCTGGAACGGGAGTTGGCCGGCCAAGTTCCTGACCGTCCCCGAAAAAACAAAATATGAACGGACCTCATCGTCCATCGAGATCCTCGAGTTCATCGACATCCTCAAGTGGTCGAGCGACAAGGTCCAGGTCATCAACATGTTCACCACCACGCTGCGCCGGGTCTGCCCGGCCGTCGTCCTGGCCAACCCTCGCCTCACGTCTCCCGAGGAGGCCGTGAAATCCGGAAAGACGGTCGTCTACCTCCAGGGAAACATCCACCCCTACGAACCGGAAGGCAAAGAGGCGCTCCTGATGCTCACCCGTGAGATCCTCTTCGGCAAGCTGAAACACGCGCTCGACAACCTGATCATCATCGTCTGCCCCTGTTTCAACATCGACGGCAACGACACCTGGACCCTGAACGACGGCACGCCCCACCTCATCGGGTCGGGCAACAACGCCCAGAACCTGAACCTCAACCGCGACGCGGTCAAGCTCGAGACGATCGAAGTCAACGGGCTCTACCGGATGATCTTCAACCGCTGGGACCCGACCCTAATCTACGACGGACACATGATGGGCCGCGGCGTGCAGCACGGCTACGCCATCGGCTACGCCACATGCACCGTGCCTGCCGCCCATCCCGGACCGCGCGGCTACGTCTTCGATAAGCTGTTCCCGGCGATCAGGGAGGCGACGCGCAAAAACTTCGGCCTCGAAGTCTTCACCCACTGCGGGATGGACAACAAGTGGCCGCCGACCATCTGGAGCCATGAAGCGGCTCTCTGGACGACGGAAGCGAAGTTCGTGGCCAATGCTTATGGGCTGCGGAACCGGATGGCCATCCTGGCCGAAACGCCGGGGCACGAATCCTTCGAACGCCGGATCTACGCCCATTACGCGCTTGTCAGCGGGATTTTGGAATATGCGAACGCGCACGGCAAGGAGATGCAGGAGATCTGCCGGGCCGCGGACAAGGATGTCGTCGAGGCCGTGAAGGCGCGGGCGGAGGGGGGAGAGCTGAAGAATTGGGTGGCGGGCAAATATGAATCGTGGGGCAAGATCGATATTTTAGCTTACCGACAGAGGAACGTGTCCGAGTACATCCCGGGCACGAGCGTGCGGGCCAAGATTCCGGTGCATATGCTTGGAGCGCCCGAGGTCGTTCAGGGTGTCGAATTCATGACCAAGCCGGTCGGCACGGCAGAGGCGACGGTGCCTAGGGGCTATCTCATCCCGGCGGAGCTGGATTATGTGGCTGAAAAACTGCGAACGCATAACGTCAAGGTCGAGGTGTTGGCCAAGCCGATCAAGGTCGCGGGCGAGGAGTTCGTTGTCGACAAGGTCGGGCAAGGAAGGGCCGGAGGCTATAACATGATCAAGCTCGAGGGCGGGTTCGCCAAGTCGCCAGCAAAGGAATTCCCGGCCGGGACGTTCCGGGTGGATATGGCCCAGCCCATGGCCAACGTGGCTTTTTATTGTCTAGAGCCCCAGGCCGCGGACGGATTCGTGGGGTGGGGCGTGCTGGATGCCTATTTCAAGTCGGCCAGCGCCGACAAGCGCAGCGTCGTCTATCCGATTTATAAATATTTCAAGATTCTAGAATAGGAAAACAGGACAGACGAAAAACATGGACATCTCGCTTTTCGAAATATTTTGCCGCCCGTCTCTGTTTTATCTGCCGAAGACAAGCACCTGGAACGAACCCGGGATAACGGACGGCCTGGGCTTCGGCTGCTCTTTCGTCGGAGCCGGGGCCGGACCATATTCCGCCGTCACCACGAAAACGTTGTGCGTCTTGAGATCGAGTTCCATCGTCCTGGCGCCGCGCGCCGTCGCCACCGTCTCGAGAACGCTGTATTTGTCGGCCGATTCCTGGCGGACCACCGTCAGCGTTCCCTCGCCGTTGGAGGCAAAGACCAGACCGGTCCCCGCATCATAACGACAGGCATCGGGGCCGCTGCCGATCGGGACCGTCGCGACGACTTTTCCGTTCTCGAAATCCGAGACGACCATCACTTTGTTGCAGACGCTGAAGAGGCGCTTGTTTTTCAGGTCGATGGCCAGCCCGCTCGGGCCTTCCCCGGGCGCGATCGACCATCTCTTCTTGACCTCGAGCGATTTGGAGTCGAAGGCCACGATTTCGCTCTTGTCCTCGTTATTGACGAAAATGACACCCTTGCCGTCCGTCTGGGCGAATTCGGGCTTCCCGCCGATGTCAACGGCTCCCACGACTTTATTCGTGGCCGCGTCGATGGCCGTTGCGTTTGCGGTTCGGCCGTTGAAGGTGAAAACGCGGCCCGAGAAAGCATCGTACATAATCGCGTCGGGATTCTTGCCCGGAGCGACGGAGATCTCTTCGATCACCTGGCGGGTCTTAAGATCGAATACGGTGACGCTGTCGCCGCGGCCGTTGGAAATATATCCGCGCCCTCGTTCAGGAGCGAGCGCCGCGCCGTGAACGCCCTTCAAATTGCTGATGGGGTCCAATTTAGCGCCGGTATCGACATTGACGATCTCAAAGGCGTTGCCGTGCGACACATAGAGGAGGCGGGTTGAGACGTCCAAGGTCATATAATCCCAGCCGCCCTCTCCTCCGATGACGATCTTCTTGAGAAGATGATACCCGGCCGGCTTCTCCTGCTGCGCCGCAAGACCGAAACCGACTAAACTCAAAACCAAGAGAACCGATAAAACGAAGCTCTTTTTTTTGCTCATAAAGGTCTTCTCCTCTTTTTAATATTATTTCTGCTTCACCGGCGGGATCGTGATGTCGATGACGTTGACATTGCCCAGCGTCGAGAGCGGCTTGTCAAAGTCCGCTTTCTTCCCGACCACCAGGATCTGGACCTTGTCCGGCTTCAGGTATTTCTTGGCCACCCGCAGGATGTCCGCCTTGGTGACTTTCTCCACCCCGGCCTTCTGCTTTTCCGTGAAATCGAGCGGATAGCCGTAGTAGGCATAGGTCATTAAACGGTTGACGGTTTGGGACTTACTCTCGAAGTTAAAAACGTAGGAGTTGAGGTAGCCATCCTTGGCCTTGGCCAGTTCCTCGTCCGACACTTCCTCGTCCATGATCCGTTTGATTTCCTTGAGCATGATCTCGATGGCGTAAATCGTGGACTGGGACTTGGTCTGGGCTCCGCAACTGAAAGTGCCGGGGCTGACATAGTTGGCCCCATAAGATCCCCAAACGCTGTAGGCCAGGCCCTCGTCGGTCCGGATTCTCTTGAACATGCGCTCGAAGGAGAGGATCTGGTTCAGGATGTTGAGCGCCGGAAGGTCGGGGTTGCTCAGCAGGCCGCCGATATGGCCGAGCATGATGTTGGATTGGTTGACGTCGGGCTTGTCGATAAAATTGACCGTGTACTTGTCTTCATAGCCGACTTTAGGCCAGGGCGTGGTCGAAGGCGTCCCCTTTTTCCACTTGGCGAGCGCGGCCTTGATCTTGTCGATCATATCCTTGCTCTTGAAGTCGCCCCAGACGGCCATGTAGGTGTTGTTGGGATAAAAGAGGGCGTTGTAGAAATCCACGATGTCCTGGCGGGTGATGGCTTCGATGGTCGCGTACTCCGTATGCCGGGCATAAGGACTGTCCTTGCCGTAGATGAGTTTGTTGAACTCGCGGGAAGTGATGGCCGAGATATTGTCGTTCCGCCGAGAAATGGCCGTCCTCTGCTGGAGCCTGGCCAGATTGATTTTATCCTCCGGGAAAGCGGGCTCGGTCAAGATGTCGGCCAGGATTCCAAGGGCCTTGTCGAAGTCCTCCTTGAGGACGGAAACCGAGATTGAGCCCGAGGTCTGTCCGATGCCCGTCGAGACATTTGCAGCCAGGGTGTCGAGCTCCTTATCGATCTGGTCTCCGGTCTTGGTCTTTGTGCCGCCCGTCCGGAGGACCTGTCCCGTGATGGAAGCCAACCCGATCTTGGACGCGGGCTCAAAAACCGAGCCCGTCCTGACCATGGCCCACAAGTCGATCGTAGGATACTCGGGGTCCTCGACCAGGAAAAGCTTCAGCCCGTTGGGGAGTTCCGTCTTTTCGACCCTGGGCGTCTTGATGGGATTCAAGGGGGCGAAAACGAACTTGTCTTTCGGGTTCTTCTGCGCGTAGGAAATCCCGAAAAAGAAGGCTAAGAGCAACAGCCCCGTGAAAACCTTTTTACCCATGTTCTTTTTTCTCATGATCGTCTCCTTTATCTTCTCTTATTTCTCGGGAACGATCTCGCCGATGGTCCGGTTGTTCTTGACGAGATACTGGTTGGCGACACGCTTGACGTCTTCGGCCGTGAGAGCCTTGATCTCGTCGACCTGGTCAAGAGCCTTACCGTAGCCTCCCAGGACGACGTCGGCGTAGGTGAGAAGTTCGGCCATTTGAGGGTTGGAACTCATCTGGTTGAGAAGACTTTTGATGGTGCTCCTCTTGAATTTCGTCAGCTCGTCCTCGGTCACGGATTCCTTTTTGATCTTCTCGATCTCGTCCTCGATGGCGGCCTGGCATTCGGCCGAAGTCTTACCGGCAGCCGGTATGACCATAAAAGCGATCAAATTCGGAAATTTATCGCCAGGAAAACCGCTGAAGCTTTGAGCCGCGACCGCGATCTTCCTGTCTTTGACGAGTGTTGTGTAAAACCTCGAGGAACGCCCCTGTCCGAGGATATTGGCCAGAGCTTTCAGCACCCGGCTGTCCTTGTGCTTGGAGTCCGGGATATGATAACCCATGAGGAAATAAGGCTGGGATTTGGCCGAAACCGCGACCCGCCTTTCGCCCCACTGCTCCGGTTCTTTTGTCCGGATAGGCTCCGGCCTGGGGCCGCTCGGAATTCGGCTGAAATACGTGTCGGCCAGCTTGAAGACCTCGTCCGCCTTGACGTCACCGACAACGCCCACCGTCAGGTTGCTCGGGCTGTAGTATTTCTTGAAATAATCCTCGACATCCCGGCGGGTGATGGACTGCAGGTCCGACATGTGGCCGACGACCTCGTGGTGGTAGGGGTGGGCCTTGAAAGCCGCGGCCAAGAAATCCTCCACGAGCTTGCCCAAAGGCTGGGTCTCGACTCCGAGCCTTCGCTCTTCCATGATCACATCGCGCTCTTTGTAGAATTCGCGGAAAATGGGATTCAGGAATCGGTCCGAGGTCATGGCCATCCAGAACTCAAGCTTGTTCGAGGGCAGGTAGTTGATGTACTGGGTGGCATCACAAGAGGTATAGGCGTTGACGCCCGCGTCCCCTTCCCTCATGGTCATATCGAAGTATTCGTTGTTGACGACGTAATCCTTGGCTTTCTTTTCGAGGTCGGTGAACTTTTTCTTCAGCTCGGCGATTTTGGCCGAATCCGCGTCGGCTTTGGCTTCTTCCCGCTTCATCTCCAGATAGACCGAATCGAGCTCCTCCAGGACCCCGGCTTCCGCGGCATAGTCCTTGGTCCCGATCGTTTTCGTCCCTTTGAAGGCCATGTGCTCCAGGATATGGGAAATGCCGGTGATGCCGTAGGATTCGTTGGCGCTCCCGACATCGGCGTAGACATGGAAGGCGGCCACGGGCGCATCATGACGCTCGAGGACGATGAATTTCATGCCGTTCGGCAGGACCGTGGTCTTGACCTGCTTCTTGATGGCCTCGAAGGTCTGGGCCGAAACGAAGCTGGAGAAAAGAGCAAGAACGAACATAAAAAGATACATCTTGGAAAAAAATGATTTTCTGGGTGTCATCTCTAAAAACCTCCTTGGAAATTTTATACCGGTTTTCCTTTCTTTTGTCCAGTTATATGGTGACAGGCACGTGCCTGTCACCATATAATAAATCTGGGATGAACGATTATTTCTATGGGATGCTGAGACAGCTCTTTTTCCTTTTCTGGCATTGTAAATTGCTCGATCTAAAAAATATTCCGCGGCAAGGCCCGGCGGTGTTCGTTTCCAATCATCTCGGGTCCTTCGCTCCGGTCGCCTTTCTGTCCGCCTATCCCGGACGCCTCTACCCCTGGGTTGAACATCAGGTCACGGACTGGAAACTCTGTTCCGAATATTTGCGCAAGGATTTTATCGAGCCCGAGCTGCATTTAAAACCGCCCTTGAGTCATTTCCTGGGCTGGCTCATTTCCTTGCCCTGCGTCATGCTCATGAAAGCCATCGAGGCCGTGCCCGTCTGCCAAAAAAGCATGAAACTGGTCTCAACCTGGAAACGGAGTATCGAGCTCTTAAAAAAGGATCAATCCCTGGCTATTTTTCCGGAAAACGATTCCCTCCCCTTCAATGAGGTCATGAACGAACTCGATGATGGTTTTATCGGATTGGCCCCAATTTATTATGAAAAAACCGGCCGGATATTGAGCTTTATTCCCGTCGCCGTTCATAAAACAGTCAAGGCCATCAAAATCGGCCGGCCGATATCTTACAATCCAAAAAATGCATTTTCATCCGAAAGAGAAAGAATCAAAGCGGCTCTTCAGGCCGACATAACAGAGATGTACCCTTCGTTTCGATAATTCATTCTTAGGAAACGGCCCCGGAATTCCCAGCTAACTCTTGGCCTTGACCGGAACCGGTTTCCAGTTTTTGCCGACGGCGACAAAGACGACCTCCGCTTCGGTGACCTTAACTCTTTTCTGATTTTCGGCCCGCGTCGTTTCGACAACGACTTTCACCGTCACCGAAGTCCGGCCCATTTTTACGGTTTCCGTGTAGAAACTCACGATGTCTCCAACGAACACGGGTTTATGAAAAACAACCTTATCCATGGCGACCGTTACAAAATTGTGAGGGCCGCCTGACTTGCGGGCCTCGATAGCCCCGGCGAGGTCGATGTGACTCATGATGATGCCCCCGAAGATCGTGCCGTATTTATTCGTATCGCGGGGCAAAAGAGTCACCCGGAGTGTCGGATCGTTTTTGGCGGCCATACTGCCCCTCTTTCCCGTTTGCGGGCTTACTTTTAGTCTGAAAACCTCAAGACCCTTGGCTTGACCAGTCTTCCAAGATCATCAGAACTTATGCGCTCTATAAAAATGATACTCCGTCGTGAAGAAAACTAACTTCACCCACAACCTGAAAACGATAACGATTTGGATCCAGAAAAACAAAACGACGAGCCCCCCTATTCCCTTGGGGATTTGATTCCCAAGCACCCATAAAAGGATGCTCCCAGCCGCGAGGAAGACATCCACGAGAAGATAGAGCGGCCAGGCCTTAAAAAATCTTCCGGCGAGAAAAGAGAGGGTCGACGACGACGCCCGGAGAGTCTTGGTGCTGGCCTCGAGAACGAGGCTGATTCTCACATAATCGAAGAACATCTGAACGACCGACAAAAGCAGGATGGTGATCAGGAATTTGAGATTCTGGGCTATGATGTTCGACCAGTCGCCGGAAGCATTTTTGATCCAGGCTTCAAACGGAATGGAGACAATCTTCATCAAAATCCCGAGGACGACGACATAACCGACAAGGCTCATCAGGGAAACCCGGACAAATCTCCAGAAATACTTGCCGCAGTCTGAAAAAAAACCCGCCAAGTTGATCTTTTCTTCCGCGGCGGCGATCCGGCCGATGATCCCGCCGTTGAGGAAGACATAGAGAAGAACAAAAAGCAGGCCGGGAATGAGCAGCCCGCCGACGACGGCCGGAAAGACATTCTGGTATTTGTAGATGATATCGCCGAGCCAGAGGGGGCTGAACGTCGACAGGCTTTCGCCGCTAAAAGAATTCTCGAAATCGCCCTGGACGAGAAAATAGAAGGGAACGATGATAATCAGAGCGAAGAGGATGTTGACGAGCCACAGATAGACCAGCAGACGGGACTTTTTGGAAGCCGTTTGAAATCCTTTTCCGAATAATTTGAGAATGCTCATCGTCCGCTCCTTTCTCAGATCAACCCGCCGAGAGATTGCAGGTAATTCTGGACGAGGAATAAAACTTTGGCCGTGAACCGGAAAATCCCCGCCCTGGCTTTCTTGAACTGGTAGCTGTTGTTGGCCAGGTTGGAATCGATGAGCCAAACCGTGTCCGGATCGATCTGGGCGGACCTGGCCTTAGCCGGCTTCTCAAAAGCCATCCTCGCCCAGCGCTCTTGCCCGTCCCAGGTGCGAACTTCTTCCGTTCCGTCCTCAAAAACGACCTTGACCTTGAGCGGCGCATCCGGCCTGACCCGGGCCTCCCCGAAGCGGCGAAGAATCACGGTTGTGAGATAGACGGCCTTTTGCGGGTCGGGCTTTCCCTCCTTCTCCTTGGCTTCGAGTTCCCGGATTTTCCGGCCGGTCATTTCTTCTTTTTTGCCGTCCACCTCAAAAATCCCGCGGACATATTTGGGTTTTTCGACGGAGGTGAGCGAGCCGATGCCGTAGTCGAAATTGAGCGTAGTGTAGAACAATTCTTCAAAGAACCAGGTCATGTCTTTCCCGGCGATTTCACTGGCCACTCCGATAAAATCCCGGGTGGTCGGGTGCTTGTAGCGGAAGCGCATCTGAAACGTCCTCATGATTTTGGCCATAGTCTCGTCCCCGACGAACCGCTCGAGCGTGTCCAGGCAGGTGGCGGCCCGCATATAGACATTGGCGCTGTAGCTCCCCCTGTTGTAAAACTCCCAGGAACGGGTCACGATGGGGTCGTAGGCGACGATATTGATGGCCGCGGCGCGGTCGGTTTCATAATCATAAAACTTGGGGAAAGGGATGAACCAGTTGAGGGGAATCCCTTTGAAAACAAAGGCCATCGCCCCCGGACCGAAAGCTTTGGCTAAAACTTTTCCCGTGGAGTAAGTATTGATTCCTTCATCGAGCCAGGCTTCCTCGAATTCGTTGTTGGCGCTGAGGCCGTACCAATAGCCATGGCCGAACTCATGGACGATGACCCCTGCGGGCGACAGCACGTCGCCGCTCCTTAAAACTCTCGTTCCCGCCGTAAAAAGCGTGGGGTACTCCATCCCCCCGCTTCCGGTGCGGAAGGGCGGGTCGACCATCGTCACCGTTTCATAAGGATAGGGCCCGTACCAGAGGCCGTAATATTTGATCGCCGCCCGCAGCGCTTTGAAATGGTATTCGCTCTGGTTTTTGTGCTGCCGCTGGATGAGGAGGATCATTTTCACATCGGGGAGCTTTATTTCCTCGACCGACATCCCCAACTTCCCGGCGACCTCGGCATATTCCTGGGGAGTGACCTCCTGGTCGGCTACGAAATCGCGCTCGATTTTGATGAAGTTTGGGCTCGCCGTCCAGGCAAAGTCGTGGATTTGGGATTGGGCATAGGTGTAGGAGACTTTTTTTTGGGCATCATCGGAAACGGCCTGGACCTGCTTGCCCGATGCGCCCACGACAAAGTTTTCCGGAACCGTGATGTGGACCTTGAAATCGGCAAAATCGGCGAAGAACTCGGAACTCAGATGATATTCGTGGCAATTCCAGCCTTTGCCCTCTTCGTAAACTCCGGGCTTGGGGAACCACTGGGCGATGAAATAGGAATTCTGGTAATAGCCCGTGCGCATGGCTCCCCGGGGAATTTTGGACTGGAACTCGAGCATGAGATGGACGCTTTCGGCCGGCTTGACGGGCTCGGGGAAGACCACCCTCACGACCGTCTGGTCGCCGGGATGGAGCGGCTCGTCTTTGGCGACGAATTCCATCGTCGGCTTGAGGTCCCGACCGTCAGCCAGTTGAATCGACGTTATATCGATCCAGCCCCATTGTCCGTCTTCGATTCGATCCCCACCAAACATCGTTTCTTCTTTATTCTCCCGGGAAACGGTGCTCTTTTCGTTCTTGAAAGCGTTGTAATAGAGGTGGAGGTACATATCCGGGACGACGTCTTTCGAGGCATTCGTCCAGACGATCTCTTCTTTCCCCCGGAGCATCTTTTGGACATTGTCCAGCTCGACCCAGATTTCGTAGCGGAGAGGCGCCGTTCCCTGGGCGAACGCCGGAAGGGAAAATCCGGTCGTCCAGGTCAAGATCAAAAAACAAAGAAGCAGACTTCGAAAAGCCGGTTTAGAGCGCTTCATTGAATCCTCCTCTCTGGATAAGCATGGGATTACGACTAATTTACATGAAATCCGGGCGGTATTCAAACTTCTCTAAAAAAATTCATAATTCGTCGTTTTTTAATTCAAAAGCCGAAGAAGCTTCGCGGCATTTCCACCGAATATCCCGGCCTTTTCTTGAGAGGAAATGTCCAGCTGTTCAATGCTGCTCACCATCTTCTCCAGACTCCCTATCTGGTGGGGGTAATCGCTTCCGGCCAGGAGATGATCCGCGCCGGCAAAGCCGATGGCCAATTCGAGGGCTTTGACATTAAAATTAACCGTATCATAATAAAATTTCTTAAGGTACTCGCTGGGCGGAGTCTTTATATTTTCTCTGCATTCTTGGAAAGCGAAATATCCCCTATCGAGCCTCTCGGCAAGATAGGGAATGGCTCCTCCTAAATGTCCGAGAACCCACCCGATCCCTGGAAAATTCTCGACGACGCCGCTGAAAACCAGCTTGGCCGCGGCTAACGTCGTATCAAAGGGGAAGCCGATCAAAGGCATGAGCCAATAATCCGTCATGGCTTCGACACCGACCGGGAAGGAGGGGTGGATATAAAATACAGCTTTCAAATCGTTCGCTTTTTCATAAAGGGGCCAAAAGCGCCGGTCACTCAAAGCCAGGCCGTTAATATTGCTGTGGAGCATGACTCCTTTGAAACCCAGTTCGCCGCAAGCTCGGTCGAGCTCCGCAACCGAAGCTGAAGGATCATTCAGGGGGAGCGTCGCCAGGGCGGCAAACCGATCTCCGCGCTCATCAACGATTTTGGCCAAACTATCATTGACGATTCGGGCCAGTTCGACCGCGCGCTCCGGAGACTCGACATGCGTGCCCGGCGTCGTAAAAGTGAGGATCTGTTTGTCGATGCCCGCCTGAGCTAAAACGTCCGCTCGGTAATCGATGTCTCTGTGCCCTCGAACGACGATGTTGTAGTCGCCGGGATAATGAAGAAGCGGATTATGATCCGCATCGAAGCTGACTTTGACATTGCTCGGCCCGGAGAGAATCTCCTCCAGGTAGCGGGGTGGATAAAAATGATTATGAAAATCGATAATTTTCATGAGCTAAACTCCTTGTCGCATCCTCTTCGACCACAGATAATATATCGGCAGACCGAGCAAAACAAGAGAAAGGCCGAACAGACTTTCTCTGGGGTCCGAGATGACTTGGATCGCGACGACCATCAATGAGGAGATGATAAAAAGCGCCGGAACGACGGGATAGCCCCAGACCCTGTAGCCCCGAACGATGCCCGGCCTCCGCCGCAGCAGGAACAAACCGAGAGCCATCATCCCGAAAAAAATCCATTCGGTATAGACGACCCGCGTGAAAAGTGCCCGGTAGGTGCCTGTGGCGACCAGCACCGAAGACCAAACTCCTTGGAGAACGATCGCTTTGTGGGGCGTTCCGTAGCGGGGATGGATATCCCCCGCCCATCGAAACAACAGGCCGTCCCGGGCCATGGAATAATAGACGCGGGGTCCGCAGAGAATAATCCCGCTGAGCGTGCCGAAGGTGGAGAAAATAACGAGGCCGGACATGAAAGCGCCTCCTCCAAATCCGATAAGAGCATCGGCTGTCTCGGCGGCAATACGCGTCGAGGAGGCGACTCGCTCGAGCGGCAAGACATACAGATAGACGGCATTCAATCCAAGATAGCACAGGGTCACGATCATCGTTCCGGCCATGAGGGCCCGGGGGATCGTCTTTCGCGGGTCGATCGTTTCCTCGGAATTATAGGTCACCATATGCCAACCGCCGAAGGCGAACAATCCGGCCGCAAGAGCGAGGAAAAAGCTTTTGAGCGAAAGATCGACATTCCCTGTCTGGGGCGCGACGAAATGTCCGGGGAGGCGCGAGCCCAGGGCCAAACCGGCAATGACAATAAGAACAACGACTATGACTTTTCCCAAGGTGATGAGCGTTTGAAGAAGGCTGCCCTGCTTGACACCCCAATAATTAACGGCGGACAGCAAAACAATAACCGCGATGGAAACGATTTTGATCAGGACCGCGCTCATGGGCAAAAAAAAGGAAACATATCGGGAAAAAATGACGGAGATCGCGGCGATAATTCCCGAATGGACGCTCCAAAACATGGCCCAACCCCATAAAAATCCAATCGAGGGAGAATAGGCTTCCTTCAGATAGACATAAACTCCCCCGGATTGAGAAAAAATGGAGGCCAACTCGGCGCAGACCAGCGCCCCGATAAACGTCAGCAAGCCGGACGCGAACCAGACCAGAAAAACGCCTTTTATGGAAAACACGTGCCCTGTAATCTCTGAGGGCTGGACAAAAATGGATGCCCCGATTATGGTCCCCACGACCATGGCCGTGGCTTGGGGCAAGCCTATGGCCCGTCGCAGTCCTTGGGATTCTATCTTCCCCATCGGGAAAACTCCCAAAAGAAGGCTTTTTACTTTGCCGGTCCTTTCTCCGCCTCCATGATCGCCTTGAGGTCGATCTCCTTGACGCGGCCGAAGCTTGAGAGTGGCTTGTCGAATTTCTTCTCGTCCCCGACGACGACATAGATCATTTTCTCGGGGCTCATATGCTTCTTCGCCGCTTCCTGGACGTCCGCCTTGGTGACTTTCCGGATGTTATCGATGTAGGTCTCGAGATAGTTGTCCGGATAGCCCATGAGCTTCAAGCTCATAAACTGGCTCAAGATCTGGCTTTTCTGCTCGAAGCGGAAGACAAAGCTGTTGATGAGGGAGTTTTTGGCGGTCGCGATCTCCTCCTCGCTCACCGGGTTGGCCTGCATGTCGGCGACAATCCCCTTGATGATTTCGAGGGCCTCGACGAACTTGTTCGCTTTAAGCTGGGAGCCGATTTGGAAGGCGCCCCTTTCCTTCGCGGAGCCCTCATAAACGCCGCCATAAATCCCGTAGGTCAAGCCGCGGTTCGAACGCAGTTCCTTCATCAGCCTCGCCGTGAAGCCGCCCTCGCCCAGGATGTTGTTCATGACACTGATCTTGAACTCGTCGGGATTCAGCCGCGTGACGCCTAGGTGTCCCATGAAGACACTGCCCTGGGGCGTGTCCTTATAGGCGTAGTAGATGGTTCCGTCCGCTTTTTCCGAGAGTTTCGGGACAGTTGGAAAGGTCACTTTATTCTTCGCCCAGTCCTTGAAGGCTTTCTCCAGAGCCGCCTTGGCTTCATCGAGAGAGATATCCCCGACGATCCCCAGAGTGAGGTTGTTGGGAGCGAAATACTTCTGGTAGAAAGCGACAATGTCTTCCCGGATGACGGACTTGACGGACGCCGGCGTGTTTCTCCGCCCATAGGGGGTATCGGCGCCGAAGAGCTTCTCGTTGAAAAGGAGCATGGCTGCCTGGAAGGGCATGTCCCAGCGCCGCCGTATCCCCTCGAGGTTCTGGTTCTTGGCCAGGTCGATTTTGTCCTGCCGGAACTCCGGATTCATGACGATGTCGGCGTAGAGCTCGACGAGCTTGCCAAAATCCTTCTTGAGGCAGTTTCCGGAGACGGACATGTATTCGGTGCCGCCCGCAGATTCGATGGAAGCGGCGATGAATTCGAGCTCCTCGTTGATCTGGTCCCCGGTCAGCTTCTTTGTGCCGCCCGTGCGCAGCACGGTCCCCGCGAGAGAGGCGAGCCCGGTCTTTTCGGCCGGCTCGTAAAGGCTCCCGCCTTTGATGAGTCCCCTCAGGGAGACGAGCGGCAGTTCCTTGTCCTCCAAGTAGAAGCACTGGATGCCGTTGCCCATAGAAAACTGGACGGGTTTGGTCAACTTGAACTTGAGTTCGGGCGCCGGCCCCATTTCCCGGGGATGCTTTTGCGCCGTCGCCGTCGAGACCAGAGCGACAAGGACCAGGCCGATGATCAAACCTTTGATGATTTTATTCGCGTTCATGGGTATTCCCCTCATTCCATCAGGATGCCTTGGCTCTCTTGACGAGATAGGCCACGGTCTTGTTCTCCGCGGTCAGGAAGTTTTTGGCAAAGTTCATGACATCCGCGGCCGTGATGGCGGTGACGATGTCTTTGTATTTCAGGTAGAGCTTCCAATCGCCGAAGAGGAGCTGGTAGCGCATGATCGTCATGGCCAGCCCCATGTTGGAGCTCATGGAGCGGATGTAAGAGGCCTCCAGGTTGTTCTTGACCTTCTGGAGCTCTTTGTCCGTGATTGGCTCGGTTTTGACCTTCTCGATATGCCCCATGATCGCGCTCTCGAGCTCCTCCAGAGTGTGCGGATAGCGGGGGATGCCGTTGAAGACGAGCAGGTTGGGATACCGCGTACCCGGGCTCGAGCCCGCGCTGACCGAGACCGCAATCTGCTTGTCCTGGACAAGGTCCTTGTAGATCCGGGAAGTCCGGCCCGTGGTCAGGACATAGGACAAGACGCTCGCCGCCGCATCTTCCTTCGTCGGGAAGGTGGGCTTGTGGAATCCCATGACGAGCATCGGCTCGGCTTCAAACTCGAACTTGACCCGCCGCTCCCCGATCTGCTTCGGTTCGACCGTCCTCAGGACGGGCGGGTCGTCGCCGCGCGGGATCTCCCCGAAGTACTTCTCGACGAGCGGCCAGGCTTTTTCCGGATAGATATCGCCGACGATGGCCAGAACGCAGTTGTTCGGCGTGTAGTACTTGTTCTTGAACGCCTGGGCTTCTTCCAGGGTCACGGAGTTGATGTCCGAGGCCCAGCCTACGACAGGATGGTCGTAGGGATGAGCCATAAAAGCCGCGTTCATGAACATCTCATTGAGAAGCCTCGCCGGGACCGCCTCGGTCGTCTGCTTCCGCTCCTCCTGGATGACGCTGCGTTCGATGTAGAACTCGCGGAGGACAGTGTTCTTGATCCGCTCGGATTCCATCAAACAAAAAAGCTCGAGCTGGTTCGAGGGCAAACTGATGATGTAGGACGTCTGGTCCGTCCCCGTCCCGGCGTTGAGCCCGGTGCCGCCGACATTGCTGTAAATGAAGTCGATTTCGTCCTTGACGATGTACTTCTTCTGTTCGGCTTCGAGCTTCGTCAGCTCTTCTCTAAGGCGGGCCAGCTTTTCCTTGTCGGCTTTATCGCCCTTGACGAGCTCCAGGCTCCATTCCCGGCCGATGCGGTTGACTTTCTCCATGATCGGCTTTTCCATCTCGAAATCGGAGACGCCGATCTTGGGCGTGCCCTTGAAAGCCATGTGTTCAAAGAGATGGGCCGTTCCGGTGATTCCCTGGGTTTCGTCCACGGAGCCCACTTTGAATCCGTAGACCGTGCTGAAGACGGGCGCGCCGTGCCGTTCGACAAGAAGGACGGTCAGGCCGTTTTTGAGGGTCCGGGCCGCGACCTTTTCCTCAAGGTTCTGGCCGGCGACCGGCCCGGCCAAAATGAAAGAAAGGAACAAAAAAAACAAAGCTGGATAAAACATATTTCTGGATGGCTTCATTTCCACCTCCTCAGGATTTATAGCCTTCTCCGCGGGGCTAAAGATACTTTTTTTTCTGCATCTGCCTTTTCTGGCGGTTCATCTCGGATTGGATCGAATTTAAAAGGCGCGTGATAATTTCTTTCTCCATATCTATAAACTTCAGGCCGCACCTGTAAGAGCGGATATTATTCTTAATCATGTCCCTGACATTCACAATGATTCCCTTTCCCGAAAAAGGAATTTTCACATTTCCTGTCTTGAACTCGATCTTTATCTCGCATTTGAATTGGACAATAAGATCCGTCTCTATAAGCTCTTTGAAAATCGCCCCCAATCCCGAAAAACCCACATCAACCAACTCACCCTTAAATGTCTGTGCCGGATCGCTCTCCGGATGGAGGGCGATGTTTCCCTTGACCGCCAATCTGAGGTATTTTCTTTTTTCAGGCATCTAACAATCCTGCCCTTTTTTCAATCCTGTCCGTTTTTCTCTATTATAGATAAATTTTACTGGAAAAATCAAAATTCACGAAGATCGTCCAAGCACTTTCATTTCCTTTTCATTTCCCATCGGGAAATCCCCCAGCGGAAGCCTCCTCTTTATGGGGTAGAGCTCATTCCCAAAAAGCACTCGAAAATAACCCGCAGATTCACCTATAGGGGGGATTGACCGGTTCCCCCGGACAGACTACAAATGACAATGAGCATAGGCCAAAGGCTACGACTCTAAGCTCAAGAGTCGGCCGCTATGACTCAAAGGAAAAAATGGATGAAAGGTTTCTTCCTGAGCGAAGTCTTCATCGCCATGGTCGGGCGGAAACTCCGCTCGCCGAAGAAAACCAAAGGAGGGCGAAATGGCATTCAAGGACTTTATGAAATCCAAGGAACCCTATCTTTCCCCGTATGAGAAAGAGAATATGGATTCGGGAAAAAATGAAATGACGTTCGCCAGGGCCGTCGAGAAAGAAACCCCTCTTCCCTCGGCCCAGTCTTTTAAGAGCGAAATTCCTGCCCAAGAAGCGGCGGCCTCGCAAGAGACGGAGCCCCAAGGCCATCATCGAGCGAACAAAAGGATTGAAGAGGATATCATTCTCGAGCCCATCCCCAGTCCTCCCTCCCCCAGGAAACCTCCTAAAAAAGAGGCTCAAGAAATGTTTGAAGGACCTCTCGGGATCGATATCGGAACGACGAATATCGTCCTCGCCCAAAAAGAAGACAACCACATCAAAATATCTCTCCAATTGAATGCCTTTGTCACCATGCCCTATTCCAGCCTGACCAAAGAAGCCTTGCTCAAAAACGAAATCTTTTTCTTCATTTCAGATCACACGCTCTATGTCATGGGCCATTCGGCCGAAGATTTTGCCGATATCTTCGGCGGCCATGTCCGGCGGCCCATCGAGAGCGGAATCTTGAACCCGAAAGAGAATGAAGCCGAGAACGTGATCAAGGCTTTCATCGAGCAACTTCTCCGGCCCCCCAAAAAAAGGGGAGAAAAGGCTTATTTCAGCGTCCCGGGAAAATCCCTGGACGGGACAGGATCCTCGTTGACCTATCACGAATCCGTCCTCAAGTCTCACCTCGCCAGCCTCGGCTATGCGCCCGTGGCCATCAACGAAGGATCGGCTGTCGTGATATCCGAGCTTTCGGGCAACAATTACACCGGCATCGGCATCAGCCTGGGAGGGGGGATGTGCAATATCTGTTTTTCCTATCTGACAGTGCCGGTCATATCCTACAGCGTTCCCAAAGGCGGGGACTACATTGACACCATGGCTGCCAGGGCTGCCGGTGAATCGCAGATCAAGGTCAAGGGGATAAAAGAAAATGAGCTCAACCTTTTGGCGAGCCCCAAGGACAGGATAGAAACGGCCCTTCATGTCTATTATGGGGATCTCTTTGCGATTCTCGCCAACAGCCTCCAGAATGTCTTGGGAACTTCCGCTAGTCTTCCCCGGCTTTCCAAGCCGATCCCCATTGTCCTGAGCGGCGGCACGATCCTGCCCCCCGGCAGTCATGAGATGTTTCTGAAGGCGATGAAGGGCATTCGGCTCCCCTTCAAGATTTCGGAAGTTCTCGTTGCCAAAAACCCGCTGTACGCGACGGCTAAAGGCGCTCTGACCATGGCTTTGCTCGAAGAATGAACCCATTTGAATGGCGCCCAAAGTCATCCTTTACTCCCCCGATAAAATAAGGGGACAGATATTATTAAAAACCCTCGCCTTCAGCTCTATGGAGGGCTTTCTCTTCACGTCTCATTACGAAATCCGGGAAGTTCTCGATGACTTTTCTCCCTCCTTGTTGATTTTTGACGCTCAAGAGAACGCCGACAATGAACTCCGTTTCCTCAAAAGCCTTTTATCTCCGTCCTTACCTCCGAAAAAATTCATCGTTCTCGTCAAATCAGACCTTAAACTTGACCTGACGGGCTTGGGCTTGAGCGGGGCCGTTCATATTCCCGATCCGCTCGCTCCCGAATACATTCTCTCCCAAATCAAAGACCTTCTGGCCCTGCAAAAAAAATTCAGCCTGAAAAAATTCGGGCGCAAAATAAAGGCCGTCTTCGGCTTTGTTCCCAAGTTCGTTTTGAAGACCGTCCTCCTCCTCCTCGTCTTGTCCATCGGCACGGCCGGAGGCTACTCCTTCTGGTGCCTGTCCAGCCTTCCGAACATCGACTATCTGGGAAAATACATTCCCTACGAAACCTCCAAGCTTTATGCCGAAGATAATACCCTGCTCGCCGAATTTTACATCGAGAAACGGACCATGCTGCCGCAGGAAAAAATTCCGCAACAAGTGAAAAAGGCCTTCATTGCCGTTGAGGATTCAAATTATTATGAGCATGAAGGAGTGGATGTCTTCAGGGTCATCGGAGCCCTCATCAAAGACCTCAAAAAGGGCAAATTCGTCCAGGGCGGAAGCACCATCACCCAGCAACTGGTCAAAATGCTCTTTCTCAAGCCCGAAAAGACCATAACCAGGAAAATTCAGGAAATCGCCCTGGCCATAAAGATCAACAAAAAATATTCCAAGGATGAGATCTTGGGATTTTACCTGAATCAAGCTTACTTTGGCACAAACGCCTATGGCCTCGAAGCGGCCTCGCAAGCTTACTTCGGAAAATCAACGGCCGCCCTAACCCTGGCCGAGGCAGCCCTTCTGGCGGCCATCCCCAAGGCTCCGTCCCAGTATTCGCCGTTCAAAAATCCGGAGAAGGCCAAGCGGCGAAGAAATTTTGTCCTCGAGCGGATGGCCATCAAGGGCTTCATCACCGAAGAGGAACATGATCAAGCCCGGTCCGAGCCGTTGCCGACCATGCTCCAAGCTTCGAAATTTAAGGCGCCCTATTTTGTCGATTACTGCCGGGGAATTCTCGAACAGCGCTACGGCGACAGGCTCCGGACCGCCGGCTGGCAGATCTACACGACTCTCGACTACCGGATCCAGCAGATCGCCGAGCAAGCTGTCGAAAAAGGCCTTGATGAGCTCAACAAACGAGGCCTGACCGGCGTCGAAGCGGCCCTCTTAGCCGTCGAACTCAAGTCGGGGCGGATCAAAGCCATGGTCGGCGGCACGAACTTCTGGGAGTCGCAGTTCAACCGTGCCACCCAGGCTATGAGACAGCCGGGTTCCGCCTTCAAGCCGATCGTCTATCTGACGGCTCTCCTGAACGGCTATAAGCCCGAGGATGAAATCCCGGACGAAGAAGTGACTTATTCGGCGAACGGCGAATCGTGGACGCCTCACAATTTCGATGAAGTTTACCATGGGATCGTGACTTTGGATCAGGCCATGACTTTGTCGCTCAACGCGGCGACGGTCAATCTGGCTCAAGTCGTGAAGATGGAAAATATCGCAGATACGGCGCGAAAACTCGGTATCAAAAGCACAATCCGGCCTTACTATTCCTCCGCCCTCGGGGCGTCTGAAGTGACCCTTCTCGAGATGGTGTCGGCCTATGCGGCTCTTTCCGACGGGAAAAGGATAGAGCCGGTCTGCATCGACAGGATCATCGATAAAAAGCCGTTCGCCGTAGCGGAAGCGCCGGGCAATCAAGAGACGGTCATCAGCCAGGAGGTCTTGGCCAACATAAAACTCATGCTCCAAAATGTCGTTCTCAACGGCACGGGAAAAGGCGCCGGCGTTCTAGCCCGGCCCGTTTACGGAAAAACGGGAACGACGAATGACTTCACGGACGGCTGGTTCATCGGCTTCGACGACAAGCTGGCCGTGGGGGTCTGGGTCGGCCGGGACAACCATGCTCCTCTGGGCGAGAATGAGACCGGAAGCCGGACAGCCCTGCCGATCTGGGTTAAGTTTATGAAGGAGCTATAACAGCTCTGATTGACCGGATATCACTTTTCAAGATATGGGGACACGATCCGGAAAATTCGGGACATAACCCTTTTCTCTCGAAAAGGGATTGTGTCCCATGAATTTTCCGGTCATGTCCCCGAAAAGTGACATACGGTCAACAGCTCTAAGCCTTGACAATCCCCAGCGCAATAATTATTATTACAGTAGAGGGATCAAATGACAAAAAAAACCATCACGCGGCGCGAGCTTATCAAACTCGCGGGAACGGTGTCTGCTTTCGGCGCGGCGCTCGGATTTGTTCCCCGCAAAGGCAACTCGGGGCAACAGCCGGGGATCAAGAGCAGTTCCTATATGAAAATCGAGCTCAAACTCTACAAAGAAAATATTCTTCTTTATACCCATGAACTCCCCCGAAATATCTCCGCGCATTTTGTAGCAGGCAACAGGCTCGAGTTTAAATTCTTCCGGAGCGGTCTCCAATTGCCGAACAGTTGGTCGTGGGGAGAGAATCGCTAGCCTGTTGTTCTAAATCCCGTTCAAGTTTCAGCCGACAACATTTGAAAAAGAAAAGGAAAGGTTTATCTTTTAATCTTCATCGGGAGACGCGTTTCTCATTCGTTTGCGGAATTTGCTCGAAATGTTGCTACGGGAAGGCCATTCGCGTCGGGCCCTATGAAATCGTCCGCATCGCCCGTCATCTCGGACTGACAACAGGCCAATTTCTTTCAAAACACACCGAACAAGGCGGCACGATCCTTCGTCTCAAGCCCGACGGCGGCTGCGTTTTTCTCAGATCCCGGGGCTGCCTCATCCATTCCGACCGGCCTTATGTCTGCCGTCTTTATCCCCTCGCCAGGAGGATCGACGAGAAAAGAAAAGAGAGTTTTGCCCGGCTTCCGCTCCATCCCGAATGTCGAAGCGTTCAAGGACATGACGGCACGATTGAGGCCTATCTGGCGGGCCAGGGTGTCGGGCCTTTTTTCAAATTCAACAATCGCTATGAAACCATTTTCAAGAAGATGCTCGGAATCCTGGTGCAAACCGGCGTGACTCCAAAAACGCGGCAAAGCGGCAAAAGCGCCGCATCCCAAAAACCGCCCAAACCGCCCAAGATTCCTCCCCTATTGTCCCCTTGGTTCGACGTCGACGCAGCGGTTGCCGCCTACTGCCGGAAACGAAAACGAAAAATCCCGACCCGTCTCGAAGACACCCTTGAGTTCCACATCAAAGCCATGGACCTCTGGCTCGAGGAGCTCAAAGCCAAGAGGATTCCTCAAGCGTTGGCGTAGCTAAAAACGAAATTCCACTCTTTGCGCGCTATTTTTTCAAGACCGTGACCAGATTCTCGTCCTGGCCGATAAGGCAAATGAAGTTGATGATGGCGTCATTCAACGATTTTTTTAAAAGGGAAATCAGGTGGTGGAGCTGACCAGGATCGAACTGGCGACCTCTTGAATGCCATTCAAGCGCTCTCCCAGCTGAGCTACAGCCCCACAAAGGTGGTTCACATACTACAAAAAAAGAGCTTGGCCGTCAATATTTGCGCCGGCTCTTTGATTTTGCCGGCGCTCGTGAATACAATAGTCCGGGTCTACCTGCGGGAGAAGCCTGAATGCCTGAACGCAAAAAAAAGAAGATCGTCGTCATCGGAAGCTCGAACACGGACATGATCATTAAAACGGGCAAAATTCCACGGCCCGGGGAGACCGTGATCGGCGGCGCATTCCATATGGCGGCCGGCGGGAAAGGGGCAAACCAAGCCGTCGCCGCGGCCCGGGCCGGCGGAGATGTCACGTTCATCGCCAGGGTCGGAGACGACGTGTTCGGCCGTCAGGCCATTGAAGGATTCAAACGCCACGGGATCAAGGTGGAATATGTTTTGAAGGATCGGAGGGCCGCGTCGGGAATGGCCCTGATCATCGTCGGCCAGGACGGCGAGAACAGCATTGCCGTCGCTTCGGGCGCCAACGCGAATTTCTCGCCCGACGACGTCGTCAAGGCCGCACGCGCCATTGGCGCGGCCGATGTTTGTCTTCTTCAGCTCGAGACGCCGCTCGAAACCGTCAAGGCGGCCGCCCGGATCGCGGCCTCGAAAGGCGTCCCCGTCATCCTCAATCCGGCGCCGGCCCGGCGGCTCGATAACAACCTGCTTCGAAAAATCTCCATCCTGACGCCCAACGAAACGGAAACGGAAATTTTGACCGGAATCAAGATCAAGAACGAACCCGACATGGCCAAAGCCGCTCAAAAACTGATGGCCCGGGGCGTAAAATCCGTTTTGATCACGCTCGGAGCCCGCGGAGTCTTCGTCGCGAGCCAGGGGATACGGCAGACCATCCCCGCTTTCAAAGTCAAGGCCGTGGATACGACGGCCGCCGGCGACGTTTTTAGCGGAGCCCTGGCCGTAGCCTTCGCGGAAGGGCGGTCCTTGAACGATGCGGCCCGCTTCGCCAATGCCGCCGCCGCGATCTCGGTCGCGAGATTGGGGGCCCAGCCTTCTGCGCCGACGCGGAAAGAAATTGAGGAGAAATACCGATGAAAATCGAAGATATCAAGCGAGCAAAAGAAAAAGCTTATGAAATCCTAATAAAAGCCGGCATCATCATTACGCCGCAGGAAAAAGAAGCCATGGAAATCCCAGGCTTCGGGCTTGACGACCCGGATCATTTCGGCATCGGGGTCGTCGTCTACGAAAACAACGACCGCTATTGCGCCAAAGAACTCATTCTTTTCCCGCGCCAGACCTGTCCCGAGCACAGGCATCCGCCCGTCGCTCGAAAAAACATCGGCAAGCAGGAGACTTTCCGCTGCCGCTGGGGCGAAGTTTATCTCTACGTCCCGGGCCAACCGACGCCCGGTCCGAAAGCCGTCATTCCCCATGGACACCAGAAATATTTCACGGTCGGACATGAGATCATCCTCAAGCCCGGTGATCAATTCACCCTGCCGCCCAACAGCCTTCATTGGTTCCAGGCCGGCGATCAGGGCGCCGTCCTGAGCGAATTCTCCTCGACGAGCACGGACGAAAACGACGTCTGGACGAATCCGCGCATTAAAAGGATTCCGACGATTGAATAGTCACCTGTCATCGCGAGCCTCTTGGCGTGGCGATCTCATAGTTTTTCTCTGGAGCATAAGTGAGATCACCGCGTCGCTTCGCTCCTTGCCTGACAACATGTCAACATGAGCAAGACAATTGAGATCACCGTTCCCATCGACGAGATCGAAGCGCGGCGCGAGAGGATCACGAAAACCAAACGCTTCGAGACGCCCGACCGCGTTCCCGTCATCCCGGCCCTGGCCCATCGCTATCTCGTTCCTAAAACCGGCACGCGCTTCAAAGAATATTACGGGGATCCCGAGACCATGCTCCGCACCCAGATTTTCGCCCAGAAATGGCTGATGGAGAACATCCGCACCGACGCTTATCTGATCACGGGACCATGGGTCGGCGTCTGGACGGATTTTCAGAATGCCTTTGAGGCCGGAAGCCTGGGCTGTCGAGTCGTTTTTCCCGAGGACGACATTCCCTGGGTCACAAAAGGCTGGGTGAAGGATGAGAAGGACCTGAGCCGCCTCGAGAAAATGGATTTCATCGGCTCCGGGCTCAACGCCAAGCAGACCGAATACAGGCGGGCGATGATGAAAGTTGCCGAAAGATACCCGGTCAAATTCCAGGGCGGGCCGGTCTTCTATCCGGGAGCGAACCCGAGTCTGACCCACACTTCGGACGGGCCGTTCGGCGTCGCAGGGGATTTATTGGGGAAGACGGAAATTTTTTTAGCCTGCGCGGAGCGCCCGGATTTCGTGCGCGAACTGCTGCGCATCGTCACGGACAAGCTCATCGCCTACCTGGACTTCTGCTGGGAAGAAGAGAAACTCCCGGAGCCGCGCGACCTCGCCTGGACGGACGATCTGGCCGTCTCCCTTTCGCGCCCGATGTATGAGGACCTCGTCCTGCCGTTCGAGAAAAAGCTGCGCTTTCACTTCGACGGCTGGCTGAGCCTGCACATGTGCGGCAAGTCCGACCATCTCCTCGAAGTCTTCGCCGACGAGCTCAAGATCCACGAACTCCAGGGCTTCGGCTACGAGGTCAATTTGGATAGAATCGGGAAGGTCATGGGCGGCCGCGTGGTCTTGCTCGGAAACGTCAATCCGATGCTCATTCAGGCGGGCACGCCCGCCGAGGTGAGAGAGGCGACGCGGAGAGTGATCGAGAAATTGGCGCCCTACGGGGGATTCATCGTCCAGGACGGCAACAATATTCCACCGGGCTCGCCCGTCGAAAACATCAACGCCATGATGGAGGCCGCGGAGCTGTGGGGAAAATATTGAGATGCGGGACGCCCCGCCAAGAAGCTGGCGATGATATTTAAATGATAATGAAATAAAATGATATGTCAGGGCCAGGAGCAGAGCGAAGTGACAATCTCGCGATTTTCTAAAAACCGCTCTTTTCTGACCCGCCTCTGGAGCCTGGAAAACGAGGAACGGCCGGCCTTTCTCATCGGCTATGCGGGGCCCCGGCTGAAAGGCGGAACGCCCGTCCCAAGCGCCCTCTTCTCGACCGAAGGGAAAGACACCGTCCGCGAACGTCTCCAAAACCCGGAAAAATTTCTGGCCGCCCAGCTCGCCGAGATCGAGGGGCAGCTTGCCTATAAGGGCGATTTCGTGCCGGCGCTTTGCCCCACGCTCGGCGTCATCGCCATCCCTTCGGCTTTCGGCTGCGAAGTGGTCTGGTGGGAAAACAATTTCCCTTCGGTGCGGCCCCTCCGTGGCGAGGACCCGCGGCGCGTCTATGACCTCTCCCGGCCGTCGGTGAGCTCGGGAGAGCTCGGCCGCATCCTCGACACGACCCGTTTTTTCATCGAACGGACGGGGGGCGCATATCCGATCCGGCTGGCCGATGTCCAGGGCCCCCTCGACAACGCCGCCTTGATCCTCGGCCATACGAATTTCCTGGAGGCCGCGAGCAGCCATCCGCGCGAAGTCCATCATTTGCTGGGGATGATCACGGACTTGACGATCGAATTCGTCCGGGCGCAACGGGAGGTCGTCAAAAGCCGGGGTGCAGACTTCGTCCCGAGCGGATTCCAGCCGTGGATTCCGGACGGCTTCGGGATTTCCATCGCCAATGACGCCGGAGTCATGATCTCTCCGGCCATGCACGATGAATTCGGCCTTCCCTATCTCAATCGGATCTCGGCCTCTCTGGGCGGCGTTTACATCCATTCCTGCGGCAACTGGACGCATCTCATCCCCAGCCTCAAAAAAGTGAACGGCTTGCGGGGGCTCGAATTCGGCGCGAGCGAGACGCCGTTCGGTCCCGTGGCCGAACATTTCGGCGGAGGCGCGGTCCTGGCCTGCCGGGTCGGCCTGCACCGCGACATCAAGTTCGACGGCATGGCCGATTTCGTCGCCCGGATAAAAAAAGCGGCAAAAACGTACCGAGGCTTGTTCATTCACGTTGATATCACCAACGGCCTGGTCGATCGTTCCTGGCCGGAGACCGACCTCGAGGAAATCTATAAATTGATAGGAAAGGAGTAACCCCCGATGAAAGCCAAGGCTATCCTTATTTTTTTTCTTTTCTCCGGGCTGAATTTGGCCCTCCGCTCAGCCCCTCAGTTCCATCCGGAAGACCTGGATAAACGGCCTTTCTGGGAGGATTTCCTGAGAACAGCCAAGATCCTCAAGAGTGAAAATATCGGCGAGGGCGTGACGAAGCCGAAAAGGCTTTTCCTAAAAAAAGGAGAGGTGGAAGCCATGGCCGTCTGGAAAAGGCCGACCGGGACGGACGCCGAGCTCTTCGACAAATGGCAATGCGAGATCGCGGCCTACCGGCTGGACAAGCTTCTGGGGGTCAACATGGTGCCGCCGACCGTCGAAAGACGGTTTCGAATGTATTCCGGCTCTCTCCAGCTCTGGGTCGAGCTGCCCATGAGCGAGAGGACTATGGTCAACGACAAGATTCCCGTTCCCGCCGAGAAGGTCGATCATTATGAAAAAATGAGGGATCTCCAAAGGGCCTTTGACAGCCTGATCGGCAACTCCGACCGGTCTCTTCAAAATCTCCGCTATACGCCGGAGTGGCGGATGATCCTCATTGACCACTCCCGCTCCTTCCGCGATATCTATCCCTACGTCGACAGGCTCATCTATGGGAAAAACGGGTTTCAGACGACGGCGGGTTTTTCGAGGCTTCCCCGCGATTTTGTGGAGAAGGTGAGAACCCTGAAATACGAGATGATCAGAAACGCCGTCGAAGACTATCTTACCGACTCGGAAATCAAGGCCATTATGGTCCGCAAAGGGCTCCTTTTAAAGGAAATCGATGAGACGATCAAGGAAAGGGGGGAAGCGGCCGTCCTTTATGATTAGGACACGAAATAGGCTCATATGGGGACGGGACTGAGCCGCAATAGAAACGCTTCGGTCCGCTGACGCGGCCGGTCACTTCCGGTTGGTGATCAGAATCAGGAATTCCTTGGCCTTGGCCGTAAAGAAGGGATGGAGGGCGGATTTTTCCGCCCAGACGCGGGCCCGCGTCGGATCGCCGGCGTTGTAGAATCCGGCCGCCGCGTTGTAGCAGGCCGTGGCTTTGGTCAGGCGGGCTTTTTCGATCTGATATTTTTTTCGCTGCAGCAATTTGGCCTTGCGCTCCTCGGCCAGGGACGACTCTCGGATCTGAGCGGCCATCCCCTCCAGCTCCTTCTCCTCGCGTTCGTAGCCGTATCCGGCCATCATGAAATTCAGGCCCGACTCGTTCCAAACCTTTTTTTGGGCATAGATCTTTCCGAGATGGAAGAACGCTTCTTCGTCCAAGGGATTGATCCGGATCGCTTCTTTGAAGTCCTCCTCGGCCTGATCGACGAGCGACCTTTCCAGGGCGATGAGGCCGGACAGGGTGAACACTTGGGAGCGACGCAGAAGGGGTTTGGCGGCTTCGATGGATTCGGCCGCTGAGACCAGGTCGGACAGCTCGCGTCGGTTCGAAGCCAACCAATAAAAACACTCGCCACGAAGGGCGGGCCCTTTCGCGACGAGCGCCTCGAGGATGGGGACGGCCTCGGCCGCGCGGCCCAGGCAGGACAGGCTGATGGCCCGGCCCAATTCCGCTTCCTTATACTCGGGTCTCGCTCGGAGGGTTTTTTCGTAGAATTCCAGGCTCTGGTCGTATTCCTCCAGGAAAAAATGAATGCTGGCCAGCCGGATTGGAAGAAGCGGAGACTCCGGGACGGCCCCATAGGCCTTCAACAGATCTCCTTCGGCCGAAAGGATCTTCTTTTCGGCCAAAGCCCGTTCTCCGCGCGCGGCATTGACCTCATAATACTCGGGGTCGACATTCTGGATCTCATCCCAGAGCTTCAAATCACCGGGAGGGATGCAGGATATCTGGAATTTCAAAAAGAGATTTTTGGGGAACCGATCTCCGACTTCCCGCAAATCCTGATGATTGCCTCCGGACGTCGGGAAGGCGATCCGCAGAGCGGCCACAAGCGAGGCCAAGGCGGGATCACGCCAAGCATCCGCCTTGAAGGACTCGTCCCTCTTCGCCAGGTCTTTTGCTATCGATGACCTCACGTCCTCGTCGGGGCCGTCATCCAAAACGCCGGCGATCTTCACTCTGAGGACGGAGGCGATATCGGCGTATAGTCCGTAAGAAGCCAGGTCGGGATGGGCCTCAATCCATCTCCGCGCCGTATTTATATATAAATCATTGAAGACGCCCAGATCCTTGGCCCGAACATCGAGAAGAAGGGACGTCCTCAGGAATTTCTCGGCTGTCCCGACGTCCATCCGAACGAGCCCTTCGACCTCGCGATAGAGCTCGAAGGCGCGCCTCAAATGAATGTATCCGCCCCGCTCGAGGAGCGATCCGGCTTCGGCGGTTTTCAACGCCACCGAGGGGTCGGGCCGCGAGACGGCGGGAATCGCCGTCGGGGAGAGCGTCCCTCGGACCGAGCAAGCCGCGAGGAAAATAAGGCCGAACGCGGAAAACCCGAGTTTTTTAAACATGGGAGCCTCCGGACGATTCCTCCTCTGAATTCCCAAGCTGAAAAACAGCAATAAACATGCCAGGCTCAAAAACATCGGTCAGACCTGGCCGGGAGCGAGCGCACGTAAAGAAAACTTCCAATAAAATGAACGATAATTTACCTTCCTCTATGATGAGGAGGCGAGATCGGCTAAAATGGAGACGGGATTGAGCGGGATGAACGAGAATAAAAAGATCGCGGTCTTCGAAAACGTTTCGAAATCCTATGGCCGCCTGCCCGCCCTCGAGAGCGTGTCTTTTAACATCGAACAAGGCGAGATTTTCGGATTCATCGGGCCGAACGGCGCCGGCAAGACGACGACGATCAAGATTCTCGTGGGGCTGCTGACCGACTTCGCCGGACGCGTGACCGTCGAGGGACGAGCGATGCCCGACGAGCGTTTGGCTCTCACCCGGACGATCGGCTACATGCCGCAGAATGTCGCCTTCCAAGAATGGCGCACGGTCGAACAGGCCCTTGTCACGTTCGGCCGGCTCTCCGGCCTGGACAGGATCGGGCTGGCCGCGCGCATCCCGCAGGTTCTCGAAGACGTCGGGCTCAGCGACGTCCGCTCCAAGCGAATCATCCATCTCTCGGGCGGGATGGTCCAGAAGCTGGGGATCGCCCAGGCGCTGCTTCATGAGCCGCGGTTCGTCATCCTCGACGAGCCGCTCTCCGGCCTCGACCCCGGCAGCCGGATCCGGACGAAATCCCTGATGAAGCGGCTCAGCGGCGCCGGGACCACGGTCTTTTTTTCCTCGCACATTCTGAGCGACGTCCAGGATGTCGCCCATCGGATCGGCATCATTGCCAAGGGCAGGATGCTCGATATCGCGACGCTCGAGGAGCTCAAATCCCGTTTTTCCGCGCGGAACGTCATGGAAATCGTTCTGTCCCACGACGCGGGGACATGGAAAGATGCCGGGGCGGTCTCGGGCGTCGAGCGGTTGGAGCAGGCCGGCGACGGCCGGCTCCTCCTATATTTCGTCCCGCGGGCCGATGAGGACGAAACGATCAACCTCGTCACCCAAAGCCTCATCGGAAAGGGAAACAAGATCCGAAGTTTCAAGCTTCTGGCGCCGAGCCTCGACGACCTCTACCTGCGTCTGGTTCAGGGCCTGGACTGGGAGGCCTCATGAGCCTGAAAATCATGTATCGCGACGAGCTCGAAGGCTTCTCGAAATCCAGGGTCATGCTCGTCCTCTGGATCGGCCTGCCGCTTTTGACGCTGCTCATACATGTTTTCCAGCCGAAGATGAATCGGGACATTTCTCTGACGCTTTTTTCGGCGTTCATCGTTTCGAGCATCAGCGGCACGCTGGCCGCCATCATGCTGACCGTGGCTCTCATCCACGAGAAGAGCCGGGGCGTCTATCCCCTGTTCCTCGTGCGGCCCGTCAAAAGGCGCAGCATCCTTCTCGGAAAATTTTTCGCGGTTTTTACCTCGATCGCCGTGGCCGCCCTGATCACGATCCTGACGGGACTCATCTACGACGGATTGAGAGGCGGGTTGCTCAACGAGAAAGCGCTCTTCGAAGCGGGAAAATCCGTCCTCGTCGGCTTCTCGGCGATGGGCATCGCCAGCGCGGCCGGCATTCTCATCGGCGTTCTTTCGCCCTCGGTCCTGGTCGGCGTCATTCTCGTCCTCTACGGCGCAAACCAGATTTCCTCGCTCACCCTCCTGCCGGCCATGTTCAAATGGCCGCATGCTTGGCTCTTGAGCCTGGCCTTCGGCGTCGTCATGACCTGTCTGCTGCTGTTCATCGCCGTCCGGATTTTTGAAAAAAAGCAGTTCTAAGAATTTTCTAAGGATTCTGGCCCGCATTTCGATGGTTCTCATCTATTTTTTCCTGCCTTCCGTCAACCGGCTTATGGCCATGGTGAACTAGTTCAATTCATTGAATCTTATTAAGTTTTGACATACAATTCCCTCGATGAATAATGGGGAATTCTAGGCAAAGACGTTCAGTCGACACGCATACCCGATAACCAAATTCCTCAGCTAAGGGAGGCGAGGGCCATGAAATGCTCTAAATGTCTCTTTCAGAATCCCGCGGATTCCCGCATCTGCGCAAGCTGTGGATTCGATTTGTCCATTTCTGAAAAGATGCCGTTTTCCGCCACAAAGACTTTCCAGGTTTCTCTCAGGGAACTGGCCCAAGGAACCCTCTACGCCGGAAGATACGAAGTGATCGAAGAACTGGGTCGCGGCGGGATGGGAAAGGTCTACAAAGTCCTGGACAAAGAGATTCAGGAGGAGGTGGCCCTTAAGCTCTTGAACCCTGAAATTGCCGCCGACGAAAAGACGATCGAACGATTCCGGAATGAGCTGAAATACGCGCGCAGGATCACCCACCGGAACGTCTGCCGGATGCACGATATCAACAAGGAAAAAGAGACCTATTTTATCACCATGGAATATGTGCCCGGAGAGGATTTGAAAACCGTTATCCGAAGGACGGGCCGGTTGCCTGAAGACGAAGCGGTGCCCATCGCCGGGCAGGTCTGCGAGGGACTGATGGAGGCGCACCGGCTGGGCGTCGTTCATCGCGATCTGAAGCCGCAAAACATCATGATCGATAAAGACGGAAATGTCCGCATCATGGACTTTGGAATCGCTCGGTCGCTGGCGGCCAAAGGCGTAACGGAAGCAGGAATGATCATCGGGACGCCGGACTACATGTCGCCCGAACAGGTGGAAGGGATGGAAGCGGACGCGCGATCGGACATTTACGCTCTGGGAGCCACGCTCTATGAAATGGTGACGGGGCGAGTTCCCTTTGAGGGCGATACGGCCCTGATCATCGCCATGAAACACAAGGCTGAAATCCCTCTGAGCCCCAAGGAGATAAATCCGCAGCTCTCCGAAGAGCTCACCACCGTCATCCTGAAATGCCTGGAGAAGGATAGAGAGAAGAGATACCAAACGGCGGAGGAATTGCTGGCGGAATTGAGATGCTTGGAGGACGGTTTGCCGACAGCCGCGGGTGCCCTGAAACCCAAGATTCCGGCTTTTCTCGTCGAGAGCGCGGAAGAGGTTCCGGTCAAGCGACCGGTTTTTGTGGCCCGCGAACAAGAATTAGGAAAATTGGATCAAAAACTCGCGGCCACCCTCAGCGGCAAGGGGCAAGTGGTCTTCCTTCTCGGCGAAGCGGGCAGCGGGAAAACGGCCTTGGTCCAGGAGTTTGCCCGTCTCGTCCAAGAGACATATCCCGAACTTATTGTCGCCTCGGGCAAATGCAACGCCCACGCCGGAATCGGGGACCCTTACCTGCCGTTCATCGAGATATTGAGTCTTTTGACCGGAGACGTTGAATCAAAATGGACGGCCGGCGTCATTTCGAGAGAACACGCTCTTCGGTTGTGGAATCTTCTGCCTCTCTCCGTCAAAGCCTTATTAGATGACGGCCAGGATTTGATTAATCTTTTTGTCCCCGGAGCCGTACTAGCCTCCCGAAGCGAAGCTTTCTCGTCAAGAATGACATATTGGCTGGCCAGCCTGAAGAAACTTGTGGACCGCAAGTCCTCACTCCCTGCCGATGTGATGCTCCAGCAGAGCAATCTTTTGGAACAATACACCCGAGTGCTGCAAGATCTTGCCAAAGAAAAGCCGTTGCTTCTTGTTCTTGACGACCTCCAGTGGGTTGATCCCGGCTCGGCAAGCTTGCTCTTTCATCTGGGCCGCCGGATTCAGGGGAATCGGATTCTTATTATAGGTGCTTTTAGGCCGGCAGAGGTCGCTCTCGGCCGAGGAGAGGAGCGTCATCCCCTCGAGTCTATTCTTCACGAACTCAAACGGGATTTTGGGGAGATAGAGATTGAAGTTGGAAAAACGGAAGCCCGTCGATTCGTGGACGATTTTATCGACACGGAGCCCAACCGGCTTGGTCCTAAATTCCGGGAGACGCTTTACAGCCAGACTAAAGGTCATCCTCTCTTTACGGTTGAATTGTTGAGAGACATGGAAGAGCGAGGCGCTTTAATTAAGGACAAGAAGGGAAAATGGATGGAGGGCCCGGATTTTGATTGGAATACGCTCCCCGCGCGCGTGGACGCCGTCATCGAAGAGCGCGTCCAAAGGCTCAATGAAAAATTGCGGGAGATCTTGACGATAGCCAGCGTCGAAGGCGAAGAATTCACGGCCGAAGTGGTCGCCCGGATTCAGAAAGAAGAAGTCCGGGAAATGATCAAGCTTTTGAGCCGGGAGCTGGATAAGCGGCATCATCTGGTGTCCGCCAAAGGCATCCGGCAGCTCGAAAAACAGCGCTTGTCCTCGTATCTTTTCCAACACATCCTGTTCCAGAGATATCTTTACAACAGCCTCGATCAGGTGGAGAAAACGCAACTTCACGAAGAAGTGGGGAATATTTTGGAAGCCCTCTACGGAGAACAGGCCGAAGAGATCGCCGTCCAACTGGCCAGACACTTCCTGGAAGCAGGAATCATGTCGAAGGCCATTGAATACCTCCACAAGGCAGGAAATAAGGCCGTACGGTTGTCTGCCGGCGAGGAAGCGATTGCCCATTATAAAAAAGCTCTGGAACTTCTTGGAAAGTTTACAGAAACGCCTCAGCGTGATCAACAGGAGATGGCTTTACAGCTCGCCCTGGCCGTTCCGCTCATGTCCACGAAGGGCCTTGGTGCTCCGGAATTGGGCCAAGCCGTCGTTCGAGCCAGAGAGCTTAGTGACCGAGTGGGTGATCCGCTTCAGCGGTTTTACGCGCTCGTTCAGCTTGACTCATACTATATATCTACGGCCCAGTACAGAGAAGGGCTGAAATTGCTAGAACAGCTTACTCAAATCGCCGAACAGTTAAAGGACCCAATGCTCGAGGCTATTTCCCACTATTCCGACGGCCCGGCTTTGCTCAATGTGGGAGAACTTGTCCAGAGCGTCGAACACGTCAAACATTGGAGGGCTAGCTATGACCCGGAAAAATTCGGCTTCATGGCTTATCTCTTCGGCTATGATGTGGGAGTGTTCAATCTGGGCATAGGGTCTTGGGCGCTGTGGATTATCGGCTATCCCGACCAAGCCCTCCGACAACTTGATGAGGCGGTGGCCATCGCTCGAAATTTAGGACATCCGCATTCGCTGGCTTTCGCCCTACTCACGGCGTGTGAGCTGAATTGGTTCCTCGCGAACTTTCCGCGGATCGATAAGGATACGGAAGAACTTATTCCATTCTGCGAGAAGAATGGATTCATATACATAGCGGCGCATGGCTATTTTTATCGTGGAGAGAGAGCTGTTCTCGAAGGAAAGGTCAAAGAAGGAATAGCCCAAATGCGTCAAGGCTTGACGATCATGGAAGCGACGGGAACCCTGACCTGTTTCTCGCGTCTGAGGGCGAGGATCGCTGATGCCTGCCGAAAAGCAGGAGCTTTGGAGGAAGGTCTTTCTGCCGTGGACTGGGCCTTTGAAGCTGTCCAGAAATATGATGAAAGATACATGGAAGCCGAACTCTATCGGCTCAAGGGTGAATTGTTACGGATGCGGGGTGAACCCGATAATGAAGTTGAGAAGTATTTCTGTAAGGCGATTGAGCTCTCTCGCCAATGGTTGGCTAAGTCATGGGAGCTCAGGGCCGTGATGAGTTTGAGCCGCTTGCGGCAAAGACAAGGAAAACGAGAAGAGGCCAGAAAGATTCTGGAAGAGGTTTACTCTTGGTTCACGGAAGGATTCACCACTCCCGACCTTATCGAGGCGAAGGCGCTCCTCGAGGATCTTTCTTAAGAAGCTTTAAAGGAGGCGAGGGCCATGAAATTCTCCAAGTGTTTCTTTGAGAATCCTTCCGATTCCCATTTCTGCGGAAGCTACAGGTTCGATTTGTCCTCTTCTGGAAAGACGCCGTTTTCCGCGACAAAGACTTTCCAATTTTCTTTCCGGGAACCGACCCAATAACCATGACATGAAAGGAGGACAGACAAATGATCAAAGTCAGTGTGTTTTATCCGAATGAAGAAGGCAAAAAATTTGACATGGGGTACTATTTTAATGTGCACATCCCCATGGTCCAACAAAAGTTAGGGGCTGCGTGTAAGCGTGTGGCTGTAGAACAGGGACTGGGTGGCGCAGAGCCTGGATCACGGGCAACCTATCTCGTCATGTTTCATCTATATTTCGATTCGGTAGAGTCATTTCAAACTGCCTTTGGCCCGCACGCCCAAGCGATTATGGGAGATATCCCCAACTTCACCAACATCCAGCCCACGATTCAGATTAGTGAAGTAAAAATATAGAAGCAGCTTAAAAAATAAGTTAGGCACACAGAGGAGGAGAAGGGGAAGATAGAGAGCGGCACCGTTCGGCTGATTACATAATAGAATTTTTAGTGGGCGGCTTCGGCCATGGCCGCAACGTTCTGCGGTGGGACGTTGGGGAGAAGCGCTTCATGGCTGGGGCTGACGATCCAATGCGGGCCGAAAAGCTCCTTGAGCCGTCGGACTTCGTCCCTGACTTCGGCCGGTGAGGCGTGGACGAGCAGGTGCTGGGTATCGATCCCGCCGAGAAACGCGATTTTCCCCTTGAAATCCCGGGCCAGGGTTTCAGCGTCCATGTTTTTTGCTCTCGCCTGGAGCGGATGGAGGCAGTCGACTCCGGCCTCGATGAGAGCCGGGATGACTCTGCCGACCGAACCGCAGGAATGGAGGATGACCTGATAGCCGCGCCCATGGGCCTGGTCCGTAAATTTCTTGAACCAGGGCAGGACGAATTTCTCGAAATGGCGCGGGCTGATGATGAGGTCGAGTTGGGTCCCGAAGTCGTTTCCGAAAAAATAGCCGTCGATGAGGCTTCCGGCCTGCTCGAAAAAACGGCGGTTCGCTTCGAGATAGAATCCGCCCACTCGCGCCGTCACGGCCCGGACGATGTCCGGGTGGGTGTACATTTTGACGAAATAGGACTCTATCCCGAAGAGGTCCATGACATCGTGAAAGAACGGCGCCCAAAAGCCGCTCGCCCGGTAATGATCGCCGGCCCGGCGAAGCGCGTCGAGGCATTCGACGAAATCGAGATAATCCGGATTCGGCCAGTCGAACGCCTCGACATCGCCCGCCGTCTCGGCCGCGGAGAGCGGACCGGGCTGTCCGTGAAACTTTTTTGGCCCGAGGTCGAAGATTTTCTTGCCGTCGGGATGCCGATAGGTCGATTCAAAATATTGCGGGCTGATCCAGCGATAATCATCGCCGAGCTTCAGCCGCAATTCCTCTTCGCTCCGCGTCCCGAAGTATTTATGATAGACGGGCCATGTCTCGGGACACGGATTTCCGAGCCAGAACCCGAGGCGATCGGCCGGCATGAGCGAGATGATGTTTCTAATCAATTCACGCCTATTCATAAAAATAATTGTCCTTGTCGTCCCGAGGCTCTTTTGAGCCGTGGGGACCTTCCAATCCATTGGAGGGCTTCAGCATGCTGGTTCAAAGCTTTTAAATGTTTTGGGGGGCGCCACGGCACTTCGTGCCTCGCGACGACAACATTGTTTGCATCCATGTCATGTTGAGCGAAGCGAAACATCTCATTGTTGCGGCAAAAAACGAGATTCTTCACTTCGTTCAGAATGACAGCCATTTTATTACTAAGGGGACACAGTATTGTGTCCCCCTTTAGCGATATTTTTTGACCGCATCGTACATGGCGACGATGTTCCGCGGCGGGACGTGGGGCATGATGTTGTGGACTTGGGTGAAGACGAACCCGCCGCCGGGAGCGAACGTTTCGATCCGCTCTTTGACCTGTGCGTCGATCTCGCCGACTGTTCCGAGCGGCAGGACTTTCTGGGTGTCGCAGCCGCCGCCCCAAAAGGTGAGATCCCGACCGAATTCCCGCTTGAGCCGTCCAGGCTCCATCCCCCGGGCGCTTGTCTGGACGGGATTTATGATTTCGACGCCGACTTCGATGAGGTCGGGCAGAAGGTCGACGATCGAGCCGCAGGAATGAAGAAAAAGATGGAGGCTTGAACGCTTTTTAACGGTCTCGAATATAAGGCGCTGGCGGGGTTTGAAGACCTCGCGATAAAGCGCCGGCGAAATTTCGGTGGCGAGCTGCGTTCCCAGATCATCGCCCATCTGGATGATCTGGACGAAGCCGTCGACGGCCTCCAGGATTTTTTCGAGATTCTCGAGGTGCATCTCGACGAGCTTATCGAGCAGGGCTTCCGCTTTTTTGCGGTTCGCCACGAGATCGATCAAAAATTGGTCCATCCGGCACAGATACTGGCCCCACTCCAGGAGATTTCCGCCGAAGGCGATCATGACGGCGTAATCCGTTGTTTCATAGAGTTGTTTCGCCCGGCGGCGGATCTCGGCCAAATGCTCTCGGGTCAAGGGCCTGTGGTAGGGCGCAGTCGGGAGCGCCGACCAGGTGACTTTGTCCATCAGCGCGGGCAAGCGGTCGAGGATAGAGAGGTCCTCGCCGTCCCAGTCTTTAAGCGGGAAATGCGTCTGGCTGAGGTAATACGCGCCCTGCGGCATGGCCCCGATGACCGTCCCATCGCCGCTTTTGGCCAGCCAACCGCCTTCATGGGGAACGAAATTCACGTAGGCCGGAATCTTCGCCGGCGAGCCGTCGGGCAGGGTGAAGTCTTTCCAGTCGCACTCATCCGTCAGGAAGACGCGCCCCAAGTCCACAACATCCGATTCAACATAATCCAGAATCGCGGGCTCGGGCTGGGCGAGCTGCTGGACGACATCATAAACGCGAATGTTTCCGTCCCGGATTCCCAGAAATTCCTTCAGGCGACCGTAGGCCACGGCGGTCACGCCCGTGGAGCGCATCGCGCCCAAATCAACGGGAACCCTGTCCGGCTCTTTGTGCTGGATCGTTCGGAGAACCCGCTCGCGCCTGGTCATAGTCTTATTTTATCAAATTTCATCAATCAAACTGACTTCTCTTGAACGCCCCGATTTTTCGACACGGATTGTCTTTATTTCATAGGGCTTGAACATCATCGGGCCCACATACAAAAATGACAATTTATTAAATTCGATATGTTCCCCCCAATTCAATGTCAACCGGCATTTGGACCGAATCCCGGCCGCTTCATGAAGCCGAACAATCAACGCTTTTCCGTTCTCAGATTTTTTGCAGGCGGTCAGACGGATGTTCGGGGGCTCGAGCGATAAAAATTCCAATCCCTCCGCTTGACCGGCCGGCAAGCGAGGATTTTTTTTCGCGGCCGGACAGCCGATCGGAAGATGGGCCAGGGCGAAAGGCGGCGCGCTCAGCCAGTCGGCGAGGCCGGGAAGCGTTGGCCGGACTTTTCGAGGATCGCCCGCCGTGACAAGCAGCCGGACTTCATGAACGCCGATGTCGGCGAATTTCCGCGACGGCGATTTTCCGAGCTTGAAACCCTGTTCGTGGCAGTAAGCGGCGCTCCGCAACACGGACAGCCGGATTTCCCCGTCGTGGAAATCAAAGCCGTGCTGGCCCGAATTCACGACGCCCAAAGCGACGTCTTTGCCGTCGAGGCTGCCTTCGACGAGCAGCCACCGGCCGTGGACATATTCCTGGCCGTCGGCCGGGCGGACGGCCGCGCCGCCGGGAATCTCGGCCAGAAGAGACGGTGCCTTGAAAAGCGTCGGGAGCGAAAGCTTCAGCCTCTTGCTCTCTTCATTCCAATAAATCCGCAGACGGAACTCCAGGACGGGCCAGGCCGGAGCAAAAATCGTCTGGAGGACGATCCGGCTTTTTTTATAAATGAATACGGACTCGGTGATCGTCCGGACCGGTCCCGTTTGGATGATCTTCGGCCTCCCTCTCTGCTTGAAAACGCCGGCGATCGTTCTGTAGCTTGAACGGTCCGTGCCCCAGGAATCGCCGTCATCGTCGATGACCAAAGGCTGGAGCAATGGCCCGGCCAAACAATTGAGCCCGCCGGCCCGGAGTGCCGTTATCAATCCCGTATACTTATCGAATTTATATATTAAATAAGGATGAAGGCCGCCTTCCCTTTTTTTCGTGTCTCGCGAAGGCCCGGGGCGCTTCCCTTTAAAAGCCCGGATTTCATAATGCGACACGCCCACGCCGGGAAGCTCGGCCATGAAGCTCACTCGGCGGCGCCAGTCATGAAAGGGAAGGAGCGATTCCGGCTGTTCCTCCTGGCACGGGATCTCGGTCCCGTCCAGACGGAAAAGCCGCAAATGCCACTTTCCTTTCCACAACGGCCGATGACCGGCCATGGCCTCGACTTCGAGGGGGGCCGCCGGGCACGACGGATTCGCGTTCAAGACGGTCAAAGGAATAGACAGCTTCCGGGTCGGCCCTCGATTAAAGGCTGCCGCCGCGTCCAGCCGCAGCCGCCGCACGGAATCCTCGACTCGGCCGTAGAGCGCGAGAGCGTCCTGCTCGGCCGGCTCCGTGCAGCTGCCCGGCAATATGTCATGGAAGTCATTGAAGAGATGATCTTTCCAGGCGGCCCGTAATTCTTCGGCCGGGAAGGTCTGGCCTCTCGTCCACCAGGAAGCGGCCCGCAGCGCCTCGGTTTGGACAAGCAGGCCCAGGCTTTTCTGGGCCTGCCGTTTCAGTCGGGATAAAGATGTATAACAGCCGGTGAAAACCCGCTGCAAGTCGCCCTCGACGACGGGCGCGTTTTTCGCCGCGCCCTTGAGCGCCTCATAAAGCCTCTCGGGCGTGCTGTGGACGATGCGGACCCGGGCTTCTTTTTGGATGAATGAACGAATTTTCTTGAGGTCTTCGCGCGTCGCTCCGCCGCCGTGATCCCCGATCCCCCAGAAAACCGGAACGTCGCGGTTGAGTTTCAGGGCCAGCGCCGTCCCCTCCTCCAGCCGCCGCCCGATGTTGTCGTATTCGGTGTGATAAAGCCCGACGGCGATTCGATAGGTCAAAACCTCGGAGCCGTCCACACCGCGCCAGCGATACAGGTCCGCGGGCAGCTCAAGCTCGCCGCTCTGCGGCCGCATATGGATGTACATTTTATAACCGGCCTGCTTCAGGATCTGCGGCAGTCCGCTGCTGTGGCCGAAGGAGTCGAAGTTATAAGCGACCCTGGGCCGAGCGCCGAATTTTTCCCGGAAATACCGCCGTCCCTCGGCCATCTGGCGGATGACCGATTCCAGGCCAGGCAGGTTGACGTCGGGCTGCAGATACCAGCCGCCGCTCGGCCACCATTTCCCTTGGCGGACGAGTCTTCGAATCTCCCTGAAGAGGCCGCGGTCACAGCGCTCGACCCACTGGTAGAGGACGGCTTCGTTGTGATTGAAAATGAGGTCGTTACACTCGTCAAGGATTTCGACGGCATGGCGAAAGGTGGCCAGCGCCTCGGCCGCTCCTTCTTCCCAGCGCCACTGCCAGACCGGGTCGAGATGGGCGCTGCAGATGAGATGAAGGGTCGGCCTCCGACTTTGTCCTGGTTTCAATTAAATTTCGTCCCTGCTCGGCAAATTCTTGTACCAGGTGAAATACAAGATAATCGAAAGCGCGGCGGCGGCGCCCGCCCAGAGAGCCAGTTGCTTCCAGTTCCGCAAAAAGGCATAGAAAGGAAGCAGGGCCAGGGAAAATTGAAACCCGGCCGTGATCAGCCCGTTGAGCGCGTCGATCGCCGGCATTTTATCCTTGGCCGGGACAAGCCCCCGCCTCACGGCCTCGCGCCGGACCGGCCCCCAGAAGCCGAACGGCCTGACGCGCGTATAAAATTTCACCAAGATTTCCATGTCCGTCGGTTTGGCCAGAAAAGTGATGATGATCGTCGTCACCAGGCAGAGGCCCGTATCCAATCCCAACGAGTAAGCGGCGTGGAGCTTCCCGAAGAAAACGAGCCGCAGCGTAATCAGCCCGGCCGAAACCGCCATGCTCCAGACAAAAGCCTTGGCGCTGAAGCGCCAATAGTGCCAGCGCAGCGTCGCGGGCACGAGGATGACCGTGACCACGACGAAGACCATCATCTCCCAAGCCGTGACGATATTGGAGAAGGACAGACTGAAGATGAACCCGACGAGGACGGCGACGACCGAAACCGCCTGCCCCAACCTCACCAGCTTTTTCTGGGTCAAGTTTTTGGCGAAATACCTCTTGATGAAATCGTTGATGACGACCGAGCTCGTGACGTTGATCATGGCGCTGATCGTGGACATGAGCGCGGCGAGGAGGATGGCCATGAAGAATCCCCGCATCCCGATCGGAAATCGCTGCAGGACGAGGGGCATGATTTTTTCCGCGTCGAACCCGGCCTGAGATCCCAGGTAAAAAATTCCGAGGACCATAAAAGCGCAGCCCAGGATCCAGCGCAGGGTGTAGCCGACGGTCCACATCCCGCCGGCGAGCTGGGCGTCGCGGGGCGTTCGCGTCGTCAGGAAGAACTGGAAATCCCAGACGTTCGGACCCGCCAGGAGGCGAAAGACCATCCATCCGAACCCGGCGAGAAGGATCGGCCCGAAGAGATAAAAATGCTGGTAGGCCGGAGCCGTCTGGGCCATATAGCCCGGCCAGAGCTTCCAGGCCGGGGCGAGTGAAGACCAGGCCGGGTCCTTAACGATAAAGCTCGCCGCCGGGGCCTTGGAGAAGACCATGACGGCCATGATGATAGCGCCGATGGCGATGAGGATCGTCTGGAAAACATCCGTCAGAATGACGCCGAAAAATCCGCCGAGCGTCACATAGATCCCGACCACGGCCAGGACGATGAGCGTCGCTTCCCAGCGCGGAAAGGGAAGAAATTCCTCGACGAACTTGCCCGTCCCGACCGAGATGAACATGAGATTGCAGATCATCAAAACGAGCAGAAAAATCGCCGCCGCCAGCCGCGCCGCCTCGGCGTCTCTCGTCGCGCCGAAGCGGGTTTCGTTCCACTCGGCGAACGTCATGACGCCCGAGCGGCGGATCCACTTCGCCTGGAAGGCCATGTAGAAACAGATGATGAACCAGCCCCAGAAGATGTGCGTCGCCCAGAGCGATTTCAGGCCCAAATAAAAAATCGCCCCGATCATGGACATCGTGCCGCCGATGTCGATATAGCTCGAACAGCCCGACAGGCCGAGCATCCACCAGGGCACATTGCGATCGCCGAGATAGTAAGAATCCAGCTTTTTCGTCGCCCGCTTCTTGACCACGACGCCGATCATGGCCACGGCCGCAAGATAAACGGCTATGATGACCAGATCGATCCAATGAAGATTCATAGGGCTCCCCTCTTCATGAAGAAAAATAATTGAGCGCACATGCCGAATTAACAAACAAACTCAGGAAAAAAACTATTGTGACCGCCAATTCGGTATGTGTACCCCAGGCGGGAACGAAAGTCAATAATAAAATCGGCCCCCAAAATTGCCGATAGAAACGCATCGCGTCTGGAAGACTAGAATTCCAGGGACACGATCCGGAAAATTCGGGACATAACCCTTTTCTCTCGAAAAGGGATTGTGTCCCATGAATTTTCCGGTCATGTCCCGGAATTCTGCCTCGCGGCTATCGACAATTTTGGATCGGCCTTGAAGATGAAATATAAGGGAAAAAAGCTGATGATCTAAGCTTGACCTATTCATATAAATAATTGTTCTCGTCGTCCCGAGGCTCTTTTGAGCCGCGGGGACCTTCTAACCAATTGGAAGGCTTCAACTTGCCGGTTCAAAGCTTCTAAGCGCTGAGGAGGTCGCCACGGCACTTCGTGCCTCGCGACGACGACTTTGACAAACTATATTTCTTCTCATTTTCGAACTCTGGGGCGCCCCGGTCGGCGCCACCCGCGCTCTTTAAATAGAAGCTAAGCTGGCGTGTCCCTGTTTTCTGGGCTGGAAACCTCCGAAATCGACTTTGAAAAAATCGCGAAAAACCGAAAAAATTAGAAAATATGCCAAAAAATTGAAAAAAACACGAATTTTTCTTAACAAAAAGGCAAAAAAATGGTAAAATTTCTTTTTATAAGGAATAGAATATGCCCGTAAAAAAAAATAAACCAGTAAAAAATATCGCCTTCTGGGTGGTGGCCGGAGCCATCATCCTCCTTCTCCTGAGTCTTATCCCCCAGTCCAATGTCATCAAGAACGAAGTGACTTTCAGCGAGTTCCTCAACGCCGTCGAGGCACAGAAGGTCACCGGCGTAATGATCACCGGAAACCAAATCAAGGGAACCTATAAGGACCAGACGCCGTTCAAGACTTCCCTTCCCCAGCAGTACAATGACCTGGTGAAAATCCTCCGCGAAAATAAGGTCAATATCGATGTCAAGGACGCGAACCGGAGTCCGTGGTATTCCTATCTCATCACCTGGCTGCCCTTTCTCCTCCTCATCCTCTTCTGGGTCTTCTTCATGCGGCAGATGCAGTCGGGCGGGAACAAAGCTCTATCCTTCGGCAAGAGCCGGGCCAAGCTTTTTTCCGGCATTCAAAAAAAAGTGACGTTCAAGGATGTCGCCGGAGTTGAGGAAGCCAAGAATGAACTCCAGGAAATCGTCGGCTTCCTTAAAGAACCGCAAAAATTCCAGAAACTGGGCGGCCGGATCCCCAAAGGCGTCATCCTCGTCGGCGCTCCCGGGACGGGAAAAACACTTCTCGCCCGCGCGGTCGCCGGCGAAGCCGACGTCCCGTTTTTCTCGATCAGCGGCTCGGATTTCGTCGAAATGTTCGTCGGCGTGGGCGCCTCCCGCGTCCGCGACCTGTTCGAACAGGGCAAGAAGCACACTCCCTGCCTGATCTTCATCGACGAGCTCGACGCCGTCGGGCGCCAGCGGGGCGCAGGGCTGGGCGGCGGCCACGATGAACGCGAGCAGACGCTGAATCAGCTCCTCGTCGAAATGGACGGTTTCGATTCAAACGAAGGGATCATCCTCATCGCCGCGACGAACAGGCCCGACATCCTCGACAGCGCCCTGCTCCGGCCCGGGCGGTTCGACCGCCGCATCGTCGTGAACATGCCCGACGTCAAAGGCCGGGAGGAAATCCTCAAAGTCCATATCCGCAAAATCCCTCTCGACAAAGATGTGGACCTCAAGGTCCTGGCCCGTTCGACCCCCGGATTTTCGGGCGCGGACTTGGCCAATATGATCAACGAGGCCGCCCTCAACGGCGCCCGTTATCTCCAGGAAAAAGTCACCATGAAGGACATGGAATACGCCAAGGACAAGGTCCTCATGGGCGTCGAACGGAAGAGCATGATCATCAGCGAGGAAGAAAAAAGAAGCACCGCCTACCACGAGGCCGGCCACGCCTTGATCGCGGCGCTCATTCCCGAAGCCGACCCGATCCATAAAGTCACGATCATTCCCAGAGGGCTGGCCCTGGGCACAACCCAGCAGCTTCCGCTCGATGACCGCTACACCTACAGCAAGGAATATCTCGAGGCCCAGCTTTCGGTGCTTCTGGCGGGGCGGGTCGCCGAGACCATGTTCCTCGGCAAGACGACCACGGGCGCGGCCAACGACTTCGAGAAAGCGACCGAGATCGCCCGCAAGATGGTCTGCCAGTGGGGCATGTCCGACCTCGGACCGCTCACCTACGGCGAGACCGACGACCTCGTCTTCCTCGGGCGGGACCTGACGATGCACAAAAACTTCAGCGAAAAGACTTCCGAGATGATCGACGAGGAAGTCAAAAAGATCGTCACCCGGAACTTCGAGCGGTCGGAGCAGATCCTCGAAAAGAACAGGGCCAAACTCAAGAAAATCGCCAAACTCCTCCTCGATAAGGAAGTCCTCACCTCGGATGAGATCAACGCCGTCGCCAAGATCAAAAAGCCGAAGGCGCTCAACGAAAAAGCAGAGGCCAAGGTTCTTCCGCCCGCAGAGGCGAAAGCCCTTCCGCCTTTGGAAAAACCGGAACCGGCAAAAGCATAGAGGTGAGGAACGAATTCATCTTCCAGGTCCAAGGCAGGACTTATGACCTCGGCCGCCGGACCTGGCTCATGGGGGTCATCAACGTCACCGCGGATTCTTTTTCCGACGGCGGCCTGTATCTGGACTCTGAAAAAGCCGTCCGGCACGGCCTGGACATGGCCGCCGAAGGGGCCGACATCCTGGATGTCGGCGGCGAAAGCACGAGGCCCGGCTCCGAGTCCATCCCGGCCGAGGAAGAACGGAAGCGGGTAATTCCGGTCGTGGCCGGCCTGCGGAAACAAACGAAAGCCCTCATCTCCGTCGACACCACGAAATTCGAGGTCGCCGCAGCCGCCCTGGAGGCGGGCGCCGACATCATCAACGACATCAGCTCGTTCAGCCTCGATCCCAGGATCCTCCTCCTCGCCGCTCAAAAAGACGCCGGCTTCATCCTCATGCATATGAAGGGGACGCCGAAGACGATGCAGATCCATCCCTATTACGATAATGTCCTAGAGGAGATCCGAAGGTTTCTCGCGGAGAAGATCGAGATCGCCCGGGCCTACGGCCTGAAAAAAGAGAACATCATCATCGACCCGGGCATCGGATTCGGAAAACGTCTCGAGGATAATCTCGTCTTACTGAACGGCCTCGAGGCGTTCTCCGGTCTCGGACGTCCCATCCTCGTCGGCGTCTCGCGGAAAGCGTTCATCGGCAAGATCCTGAATGCCCCGCCCCAGGACAGGCTCGAGGGGACGATCGCCGCCTCAGTCATCAGCATCGTTCGCGGAGCTCACATCCTCCGCGTCCACGACGTCAAGGCCGTCAAGCGGGCCGTCCTCATCGCCGAGGCCATCCTCGGCGAATATCCGGACAACAATTCGGGAGAAGGGAAAGTCGGCTATGTTCACTAACATCCTGACCGCCCTGTCCCGTTTCACGATCGCGGACTTCGTTGACATCCTGATCGTCGCCTTCATCCTCTATTCGCTCTTTCTCCTGCTCAAGGAAACGAAAGCCTACCAGATGGCCATCGGGATGGCCCTCGTCGGCCTGCTCTTTCTCGTCACGCTCTGGGGAAAGCTCGTCGTCTCCAACTGGCTGATCAAGAATTTCGTCACCTATCTCATCATCGCCGTCCTCATCCTCTTCCAGAACGAAATCCGGCGGTTCCTGACGGGGATCGGCTCGCGCTCCTTGCGCAAACCTCTGGTCCTGCGCTCCTTCCGGGAGAAGACCGAAGAGCTGTTCCTGGCCGTGGACTATTTGTCCCGCAAAAAGATCGGAGCGCTGATCGCCATCGAAAAAGAGATTTCCCTCGAGAATTACGCCGACCGGGGAACCAGGATTAACGGCACCATCTCCGCGGACCTGATCATCAGCCTTTTCTTCCCGCACTCCCCGCTCCATGACGGGGCCATCATCATCCGCGGCAGCAACATCCAGGCCGCCGGCTGCCTGCTTCCTCTGCCGCCTTCGCATAATCTGCAGCCGGGGTTCCTGACCCGGACACGCCACCTGGCCGCCATCGGCCTGTCCCACGAAACGGATGCGGCGGTCATCGTCGTTTCCGAAGAAACGGGCGGGATCTCCCTGGCCGCCAAAGGCAAGCTCCAAGGGGTCCCCGACAAGGATGCGCTCAAAGAACGTTTGTTGGATTATTTAGGACAATGATCAGATTCATAAAAAACCTCATCGTCCGGAACTGGGCGCTGAAGCTGTTGAGTTTTTTTCTGGCTTTTGTTCTCTGGCTGGCGCTCATTCCCGAGGAAAAGATATTTTCCGAAAAAATGCTTATCGTGCCTCTCGAAACGCGCAACCTCCCCACCGATCTCGAGCTCGTCGAAAAGCCCCTGGCGGTCGTCGACGTCACCCTCCGTGGTCCCAACCGGCTGTTGAACCAGATCTCCTCGGCCGACATCCGAGCCGTCCTGAACTTGGAAAAAGCGACCATCAACCAAGAAGATTATCCATTAAACCCGGACATGATCATTGTTCCACCCCAAGCCAAAGTCATCCAGGTTATGCCCAACAAAGTCCATCTGAAAATAGAGCGGAGCAAAGAGGTTTTGATGGAGGTTTTGCCGAACCTGATCGGGAGGGTTAAAGAAGGGTTCAAGATCGAGAAGATCGAGCTCATCCCCTCCAAAGTTTACGTCCGCGGGCCGGAGAGCAAGATCAAGCCGAAGGACAAGGTCCTGACGAGCCCGATCGATATCGCGGAGCTGGCCCAGTCCACGGAATTCGAGGCCGACCTGATCCTCCCCAAACCGGACCTGCGCTTCACCACCGCCCAGACCCGGGCCAAGATCAAGATCATCCTCGCCAACAAATAATAATGAAAAAACTCTTTGGAACGGATGGAATACGCGCGGTCGCCGGAACATACCCGCTCGATTATCCTGCGGTCCACACCCTGGGCGCCGCCTTGGTCGACCTTCTGGGCGAAGAAGGCTGCCGAGCGAAAATCCTGATCGGTCGCGACACGCGCGAGTCGGGAGGTTGGCTGGAAGAGGCCCTTGTTCACGGGATTCGAGAAAGCGGAGGGCGCGCGGTTTCGGCCGGCGTCATTCCGACCTCGAGCATTTCCTACCTGACGAAAAAACATGCCTTTTCCGCCGGGATCGTGATCTCCGCCTCGCACAATCCTTACCAGGATAACGGCATCAAGATCTTTTCTTCCGAAGGCTTCAAAATTTCCGACGACTGGGAAGCGAGGCTCGAAAAAGTCATTCTCCGCGGGAGAAATTCCATTCCCCGGAAAAAGATCCGCGTCCTGACGGAAGCCCGCTACCTGGACGACTACAAAAGATTCCTCAAGAGCCGGCTCTCCCGCGTCCGAATCCCGAAAAAGTTGAGGGTCGTCCTCGATTGCTCCAACGGCGCAAGCTCGTTCGTCGCCCCCGAAATTATGAAGGAGCTGGGTTTCGATGTCGTCGCCGTGAGCCGCACTCCCGACGGCAGAAACATCAACTCCGGCTGCGGCTCGCTCCACCCCCAGAACCTGGCCAAGACCATGGTCGAGGTCAAAGGCGACATTGGAATCGCCTACGACGGCGATGCGGACCGGACCATCTGGGTCGATGAAAAAGGGCGCATCCTCAACGGCGACCACACCCTCTTCGTCCTGGCCCGCTTCATGAAGGAAAAAGGCCGGCTCAAGTCGAAGGCGATCGTGGCGACGAGCATGAGCAACATGGGCCTCGAGAGCGCCCTCAAAAAAATGGGATTGACACTTGTCCGGACCAAGGTCGGCGATAAATACGTCCTCGAAAAGATGCGCGAGATCCGGGCCAACCTCGGCGGAGAGCAATCCGGCCACACGATCTTTCTCGACGACTGTCCGACCGGCGACGGCATCCTGACCAGCCTCAAAATGCTCGAAGTCCTGGCCGCGAAAAAGGCCCCTTTGTCCCGGCTCGTCAAGGGATTCAAGGAATACCCGCAAATCCTGCTCAATGTCCCCGTCGCCAAAAAAGTCGATTTCAAGGAAGTCCCGGCAATCGCCAAAGCCATAAGCAAGGTCCAAAAGCTTTTAAAAGACCGCGGCCGCCTCGAAGTGCGCTATTCGGGAACGGAGCCGCTGGCGCGGGTGATGGTCGAAGGGGAGGATCTGAATCTGATCCAAAGATACGCCCACGGGATCGCCGAGGCCATCGTCAAAAATTTAGGGACATAGCCGGAAAATTCGGGACATAACCCTTTTATCTCGAAAAGGGATTGTGTCCCATGAATTTTCCGGTCATTTCCCGGAATTGCGGCTCATGGCTGTCGGCAATTCGACCATGCCGGCCAAAATTTCCGATAGCGTCTGTCATCGCGAGGAGCGAAGCGACGTGGCGATCTCCAAAGTAGATTCTTTTTTGGAGATTGCCGCGCACCCAAAGGGCGCTCGCAATGACGCGAAGATCAACAGCTTGTCATCTTTATTGACAATTTCGGGGTGCCGGCCGCTCCTCGCTATGACAAAAAAAGTGTATAATTATGGATCAAAAGCTATTAACAAGGAGACAGCCATGAGACTCTCCGTCAATGTCGATCATTTTGCCACTCTGCGCCAAGCGCGGCGGGCGACGGAGCCCGAGCCCGTCCTCGCGGCGCTCCTGGCCGAGCAGGCCGGAGCGTCGGGAATCACGGCCCACCTCCGGAGCGACCGCCGGCACATCAACGAGCGCGACCTCCGGACGATCCGGGAGGTCATCAAAACAAAGCTGACGCTGGAGATGGCCGCCACCGACGAAATGATAAAAGTCGCCCTCGAAATCCGTCCCGAGACGGTCTGTCTCGTCCCCGAGCGGCCCGAGGAATTGACGACGACCGGCGGCCTGGACGCCGTCGCTCAGCGGAAGCCGTTGGCCGCCGCCATAAAAGAGTTGGAGAAAGGCAAGATTCGCCCCTGTATTTTCGTCGACCCGAACCTCAAACAAATCGAAGCCTGCGGCGGGCTCGGAATCCCCCAAATCGAGATCCACACGGGAATTTATGCGGACCTGAGGCCCGGAAAAGCGCGCGACAAGGCGTTGTCCGACGTCGTTAAGGCCGTCGAATTCGCTCATAAGCTGGGCATCGAAGTCACCGCCGGTCACGGCCTCGACTACCATAACGTCAAACCGATCGTCGCCATTCCGGAAATCACCGAGCTGAGCATCGGCTTCTCGATCGTGGCCCGGGCGGCCATCGTCGGGATCTCGCGGGCCGTCCGCCAAATGGTCGTGCTGCTAAGATAGAATATTATTAACAAGAGCAGATAATGGGTTATATCCCTGTCATGTTGAGCGTAGCGAAACATCTCATGGCTGTTAGAAAAACGAGATTCTTCGCTTCGTTCAGAATGACATCTATTTTGTGCTCTCTGTAATATGAATATCAGAATCAATCTTGATCGACTAAAAGGAGACATCGAAGAGCTCGGCCGAATCGGCCGCGACCCGGCGGGCGGCGTCACCCGGCCGTCGTTCAGCCGGGCCGACCTCGAAGCGCGGGCCTGGCTCCGACAAAAGATAGAGGAAGCGGGCTTAACCTGCCGCGTCGACGGCGCCGGAAACATTTTCGGCCGGAGGGAAGGGACCGGGAAAACGATCATGGTCGGCTCCCACCTCGATACCGTCGTCCGCGGCGGCATATTCGACGGGTCGATCGGAGTTCTGGCCGGGCTGGAGTGCCTGCGAACAATCAAAGAAAGCGGCCTCGAAATCGAGCGGCCTCTCGAATTAGCCTCATTCACCGACGAAGAAGGCAACCTGGTCGGAGATTTCCTCGGAAGCCGCGCGTTTGTCGGCCGCCTGAACAAAGAGCTCCTGGAAAAAGGGCACACCACGTTCGGCCGACCGCTCAAGGACGTTTTGAAAGGAACGGACTTCACGCTCGAAAGTATCCTCGAAGCACACACCGCGGCGCCCGAGCTCGACGCCTATCTCGAGCTTCATATCGAACAGGGATCCACGCTCGATGCGGAGGATATTCCAATCGGGATCGTAAGCAGTATCGCCGGCAAGCAATATCGCTGGTGCTCGTTTCTCGGAATGGCAAGCCACGCGGGCACGACGCCGCTCGAACTGCGGCAGGACGCTTTTTTGGGGTTGGCTGATTTCGCCCTAAAAAGCACGCGTCATGTCGCCGCCCATCATTACGGCAGCGTCGTGACCGTGGGTAAAGTCCATATCCTTCCGGGCGCCTTCAGCGTCGTGCCCGGCGAGGCCGATTTCTCCTTCGAGTTCCGGAGCCAGGCCAAAGAGACGCTCGGAGCCCTGGAGCGGGAATTGTTCGCGCTCGCCGAGGACATCGCCGCGACGCGCGGGCTGACCTTCGTTTCGAAGATCATGGATGAAACAGAGCCGGTGAGTGTCTCGCCGCGTCTTCTCGATCTACTTAAAGGTGAATGCGAGAAACTCGGCCATCCGTATCTGCTTCTGCCGAGCGGAGCCGGACACGACGCCCAAATCCTGGCCGCAAAAACGGACGTCGCGATGATCTTCATCCCCAGCCCGGACGGCATCAGCCATTCTCCCCTGGAAGCCGTGCGCTGGGAGGACCTGGAAAAGGGCGCGAACCTGCTGCTTCAGGCGCTCATCAGGCTCGCCGAATAAAAATTTGGGGACACTTCCGTTTCCTACAAAACGGGGACACTTCCAAATACACTGCTTGCAATCTATTATGAATAATTTTAAGATCATATTGCAATTGTGCGGGGATATTTGATGAAATCATATAATTTTCGACATCAATGAAGGAAGATTTGTATCAAATACATCATGCTGTATATTAATAGTTAGGCGTCAAAGACACCGTGACGATGTCGGGAGTGCAGTACATTGCGAGTGCCGTTACATGGGGTCTGGTCGGCCCGTTCCCCATGGCGATCCATTGAAGATTAAGAACGCCCGATACTTCGGCACTTCCTGAGAAGACATCGATATTAGGAGCAAATGAGAATGACAATCAGGACTATCGACGAGTCACAACGCAAAGCTGCAAGAGTCGCTGGATTTACTTCCCTATTCACGATGGCGATTGTGTCCTTTGCTTATCTTGGTATCCAGGCCCGTCTCATTGTCGCGGGCAATGCTGCAGAAACCGCTCGGAATATCATGGCGCACGAACGACTGTTTCGTATCAACATCGCCTGCGATCTCATTTACTGCGCAGGCGTTATAGTACTACTCACAGCCCTTTACGTGATTCTCAAGCCGGTAAATCGGAGCCTTGCCTTGCTTGCGGCATTCTGCAGGCTGGTATATGCCTTGATGTGGGTTGCTATTGCGCTCAATCTTCTTACCGTTCTGCGGCTCTTGAGTGGCGCTGATTACTTGCGAGTATTTGGAACAGATCGATTGCAGGCCTTGGCGAGGCTATACCTCGGCACACCCGCATATGGCGTTGGCTTGCCGTTTTATGGATTGGGATCCGCGGTTTGCAGCTACCTGTGGTTTAAGTCTCGCTATATCCCTAGAGCATTGGCTGCCTGGGGGGTGATCTCGTCTGTATGGTGCGTGACGTGTGCTTTCGCTTTCATCATTTTCCCCGACTTCGCCAAGACAGTAAACCCGTGGTGGTTCGATTCGCCTATGGCTAGTTTCGAAATGGCAACGGGTTTTTGGCTTCTGTTTAAGGGATTAAGGAGTGCCCCCCAAAATTCGAACCACCCTGAGTGCTAAGAATCGGGTAGTATAATAGACATCATCAGCCGGGCGAAAGCCATATGAAGGAGGCTGTGATGATGTCCGAGAAAAACGGCAAACGGTATACGCCGCGATTCAAGTTCCAAGTGGTCATGGAAGTTTTGAGCGGGACGAAAGCCATCGGCCAGATCGCGCGGTCGTATGGCGTTCATCCGGTAACCCTCAGCCATTGGAAGAAAGAGTTCATCGAAAAGGGGCCGGAGATCTTCTCCCAGCAAACGACGATCCAGGAGTACGAGAGGCGGATCGAGGAACTGGAGCGGCTGATCGGTCATAAGGAAGTGGAGATCGCGCTGCTAAAAAATTTTATGGCCGGGAGCTCACCCCGGGGGAAAAAGTTGAGCTGACGAGGACGTTTAAGGACGACTATGGCCTCAACCGGGTCCTGGCAGCACTGAGACTTTCGAAAAGCACTTGGCATTATGCTCAGAGTAAACGAAGCTATGAAGAAAAACATTTGCCGCTGAGGAAACCCTTGTTGGAGATCGCCAGGTGTCATCCGGAATATGGGTACCGGCGGACGTATTCCGAGCTCCACGATCGCGGGATCCACGTCAATCACAAAGTCGTTGAGCGATTGCATAAGGGCTGGGATCTGGCTGTGATTAAACGGATTAGAAAACCCAGATCGAGCTCCATCGCCAGGCTTCTCAAGGAGACGGGATCCAAGATTAATCTTGTGGCCGGTCTTTCCGCGATCGATGATTTTGAGGTCCTGGTTACGGATTTTACGGAGATCGTCTATCGGAGAGGCCGGGCGAAAGCGCAGTTGATGCCCCTGGTCGATCATGCGAGCAAACTCGTCGTAGGTTATGCTCTGGGAGAGACGGCCGATACGGAGACTGCGCTTGAAGCTTGGCGCAGTGCGAAGCGGACACTCCAGAGATACGGGCGGCCAACCGAAGACCTGATCGTTCATCATGATCAGGACGGCGTCTATTTAGGCCATGGCTGGCTTTACGAGCTTGCGGTTCGGGATAAGGTGCGCGTTTCGTATTCAGAGACCGGGGCTAAAGGCAACGTCAACATCGAGGCGTTCAACTCCCGGTTTAAATCCGAGAATCGGCTGATGTTTTGGGAACAAGACAATCTATCCGCGCTGAAAGAAGTTGTCCGCGGTAGGATTCGGTATTATAATCACGTGCGTCGACACTCGGCGCTTGGGAATAAGTCGCCGGTTCGATATCTCAAAGAGAAGGGCAAAACACCCGGCTGAGATGTTAGCGGAAATTAGCCCTCTAAGTGGTTCGAAAAATGGGGGTCATGACCCGGCTACGACACCGTAAAGCGCTATATCCAGACGATTAAGGCCCGCAAAATGCGCCTGGCCTACGCCCGGTTCGAAACGGATCCAGGGCGCCAGGCCCAGTTCGATTGGGGCGACTTCCAGGTCGTG